>Ga0326512_10000729_pt1 | contig 27866 bp, 35 predicted proteins | sample 1_2617_0518_D_FD_203652 | JGI IMG/M metagenome (GOLD analysis project Ga0326512, IMG submission 203652) | Bovine rumen microbial communities from UC Davis, California, United States - 1_2617_0518 | ecosystem: Host-associated > Mammals > Digestive system > Stomach > Rumen | place: USA...
CATCGACCAGACAGACACTTCTCCAGACAACCGCACTTGGGACATTTGGCAGATGGAGAATGAGAATACTGGCGATCTGCGAAGAAAGCAGTGGGACAAAGACGTTGGTATTTCAGCAGACAACAATGGGGAGAAGTACAGCGGCATTCAGATTGAAGTCTTCCAGTGGTTTAGAATCCGAAATCTAAACAATCCGGATTTAGGCCAAGAGTACAATGGATATCCCGCATCAGACAACGTAGTCAACGCAGAAGGGATGCCGTATGGAAAGGAACCACCTTGGAAGACAATCGACCCGTCAGAACTTACTGCAGCGTGGAGTCAATATGATTGGGAACTTGACGATCCTTCGGTGATGCCACGCCACATACCATACGATCTTTCAGACTGGGTATGCAAGACAAGACTCTCTACTGTAGAGACCGGACAATGGGAAGCGCTTGAAACGGGATGGGAATCCAGATTGAGCGCGCAGTGGTCAGTGGCACTTTCAGCGGGGTGGGACAAGGTAATGACTTCTCAGCAGCAGTCTCAGTGGGGTACTGTCTATCTTTCATGCTTCCCAGTCACGGGACTTACTGGAAAGATCGTCGGCATACCCGTGCTTTCAGCAACGCCTGAAGCGTCACGAGACTTCTTCCCAGATACCGGACACTCGATGAGCTACAGTCTTAACATAGACCACAAGTCTGAAATCTACGAAGAATGGAACCCAGACCCTTGGGACGATAATAGAAAGATAGACACGAAGCAGCGTGAGACTCTCCACATCACGATGCACAAGGAGCATATGCCATTCGAAGTGACTATGGAGAATCCGACAGCATACGAAGCAGACGGGTACGTGGTCTTCTACCCACCTAATCTAGCACACAGTCTTGATCCGCACGTCTTGACAGAAAGAACGATAGACGAGACGCATAAGTTTAGACAGAATTCGCCTGCTGTGCCAATATGGGAAAGAGACTTGCTTGTCGAAGAGGTCGTCCATTACACAGCGACCACTGGAATAAGCTCCTACAATTCTTTTTCCTACAGAGTCAACACGCCAACTACCTACCAGACAGAGGAAATTCACAATTATGAGTTCGAATGGCGAGACAGTGTAGACACAAGAAGAGACGTAGGAACTCAGAAAAGATGGAACTTGAAGCATAACGATTACTTCTTAGTAAACGAGTGGGATCTTTCAAGCGGAGTCCCATACATAGAAACCGCGTACTACGAGAACGTGCCGTACTACTCTGACACCTTTGGTCTGTATCAAGCAAGCGAAGGACAAGACGAAGGTACTTCTATGAAGTTCTTGCCAATCAAGACTTTCGACCCGTACTCATACGAAACGATATGGTCTCACTTGTCCGACGATACTCCACCGATAGACTTCGACATAGCGTCCATAGCAGCAAAAGAACTTGAAGGTCCGTACTATCCGGGAATCTATAACACCGTTTCGTTCCATCAGGTTTCAGATATGCGGATCTACACCTTCTTCGACTTCTCCAAGTCCTTCAATCTGGATAAGGAACTGGAATAAGAAGACGCGCTTTTAGGTGATAATTAGCGCGAACCACTTTAGGCGGATTTAAGACACTATGATAAACATTTTTGAAACCTCCTTTGAAGCAAGAGAAAGACGCTTCCAAATTGAGAAACTATATCACGGCGAGACAGTCGATCTTGTTGGCGTAGTAACCACCAACGGAGTACCACAGAACATAACGGGATATGCTGTCTCTGGCGTATTCCAGCCAACTTCAGCGCAAGGTTCTGACGACTTCTACGATCTTAGCGCTGACATAGTCGACAACAAAGTAGTCGTGCATTGGGACAAGGGCAAAGACTTCGGCGAGAACTCCTATATGGTATGGGCGCTTCTTACTGATGGCGACAACGCTTCTTATCCAATCGTGTGGCGTTTGGACATGGCTTACTCTCCTAACTTCCCATTGTCTAGTCTTGCTCCAATACCAAAGGCGATAGACTTTTCCAAATACGATCTTCTGAACGCTCCTTGGCTGCCATTGAGCGATGTACAATCCGTTAAAGAGGACGTGCTTCTAAGCGTTTCTGAGCATTATCTACCGCTATCTGGTGGCACGATTGACGGTGGATTGGTAGTCACTTCAGATATCAGCGCTGAGAACTTCACTGCATCTATTGCTAAAGGCGTCAGCATTGGCGATTCTTCTGTATCGGACAATGGAGTCGTTATTGGATTCAATTCTGGCACTTCGCATGGAAGCGTTGCTATCGGAAATGGGATTGAATCTGATGGATTTGGAAACACGAACATCGGACTGACTTCAAAGTCGAAGGGCGATTTTGGCATAGCAATTGGACAAGCAACAGAAGTGTCTTCTATAGGCATCGCTATCGGATATGATTCAAAAGCTGTAGTGCCTGGCGCTGTTGCTATTGGCACAAGCGCTAAAGCGACAGCAAAGAACGCCATTCAGATAGGTTCTACTGTTGACGATGAATCTTCTTGGACAGAGCAAGTAAACTCCGTTCCACATTCTTTGAAAGTGATGGACAAGATGGTTCTGAGTGGTGACAATTTGACACTCGATCCAGAGCGCGTTCCTTACTTAAGCAACTACGAGACGAAAGAAGATGCAGCAACAGAACACCAGACTTTAAGCGCAGACCTGACAGCATATGTAGACGAGAAAATCAGCGAGATTCCAGTTCCAGAACCACCGCCTGTAGCCGGCGTCTTGACAATAAAGCAAAACGAATCTGTAGTGGTTGAGTACAATCCAGACGACGAAACAGATATAACAGCAACTATCACTGTTCCAGACGTTCCAACGGATTTGAGCGCTTTCGAAAACTCTCCCGGATTCGCTACGTCAGCATACGTCCAAGAATACGTTGACGAACACAGCGGAGGCGACTACCTTCCACTGAGTGGTGGAAACCTTAGTGGAAGAATCTACTTGGAAACTACCACTACTTCGTCTACAGTAGTTCCCGGCGAAACAGTCACTGTAATGGACACAAGCGTCCTGAAGCTTTCAAGCTTCGAGGAAGGCGCCGGCGCGGCCGGCGAAGACTTGGGATTGTCTGTCCAGATAAACGCATCATTTGCGGATATGTTTGAAGGTAGTGCGCCACTTGGTTCTGTTGAGTATTCAGTATGGTGCTATGAGAACGGAGTGCAAAAATACTATAACCATGGTTTCTTATATCCTGAATTTGGCGATCCCGAAGATCCATCTACCTTTAACTATACATATTCAGTTCAGAACGATTATGACAATAACGGCCATGCTGACATGTCTCTTTATGCTGTAGAAGATGATATTAATGGTGGACCAACTGGAGCGTTGAGATTTTCTGCCCATCTTTACTATGATCCAACATTAGACGATGAAACTGGCGATGAGATAGAGCCCGGCTACGACCAACAATGGAACCATCAATCCGATCTGCCAACAGACTTAGCAGATAACGAATTAGCCGAAAAAGAAAGCAGGTGGTTCTATCCAACAACCGAAACCGTTGGCCCGCCTACCACAGAAGAAGTAGAGGTGACAGTAGAAGATCCTTTCGTTCTCTCTTCAGAACTTACAGCCGCCATCGGCGACATAAACTCAATCTTAGACAACATAAACGGAGAAATAATCTAATGGGTACTACTGCACAGAAACTACAGAACATAATCGACAGCAAAGCAGCGATAAGTGCTGCAATCGAACTGAAGGGTGGCACTGTACCAACGGAACTAACCGGTTATGGTCCTGCAATCGAAGCACTACCAAGCGGTGGTGGTACGCCAGAATCAATACCTTTCAAAGCGGTAAACTTTATCGACTACGATGGAACCGTTCTCTATTCTTATACTTCAGCAGATTTCTTGGCTCAAGCGGCTTTACCTGCTCTGCCACCTAATACTGATTTGCTTTCTTCCGTCGATTGGAACTACACCTATTCTGAAATTACAGCGCTGATGGAAAAGAATGGAGGTTACTGCGACGTTGGTTGCTCAAGAGTTCCAAAAGACGGACACACTCACCTTGAAATCACGGTTCGGTCTTGGGGATACATAACTGCTCAGTTGAAATATAGTTCATCTGCAGAATCGACAATAGACTGGGGTGACGGAAGCGCGGAAGAATCAGTCGCTTCTGGCGACCATACTGTTACCCACAAGTACTCTCCAACGTCTTTCCCGACTTCATATATGGTTGCCATAAAATCTACTGGAACCATTAGTTTTACTGGAAACATTGGAAACTTCTCTGGCAATTCTTCTTCTTCAAATGCAAACGGATTCAATGGAATGATAACCGGAATCTTTCTTGGAAACAACTTCACTGGAAATATTCCCAATGCCTGTTTTAGATGGTCCAATGGTCTTGCAACAGTTTCGATACCGCCTAATAGAAATATTGGAACGATTGGAGACTATGCTTTTGAGGAATGTAGAATGCTGAAAGCGATTGTCTTTCCAAAAGGAATTACTTCGCTTGGCCAATACTCCTGCCAAAACACAGTCAACATTAAGTGCGTTTCGTTCCCCGCTTCACTGACTACAATCAACCAATGGTCTTTCAATGGTGGAAACAGTATTCAAAGATTGGTCTTCCCGATAGGACTTACCACCCTTTCTTACCATATTGCTTCCAGTTGCTATTCATTGAATACAGTCATAATCCCAGAAGGAGTCACAAGTCTAGGTGGCGAAAACTTTTCAGTCGGTTCCTCATTAAAAGACATAAGACTTCCATCTACTGTAGTCAGTATAGGAAATACCGCTTTCTGGGGATGCTCAATGAACGCAATAATAATGCCACCTGCGCTGACTGCTACAATTCAGTCTAACACGTTCTCCAGCAACAATAACCTTCGCTTGATAGACTTTCGAAGTGCTACCGCCGTTCCATCGACCTCAAGTGCATATGGAGCAGTAAGCAACCAATGCAAGATAGTAGTTCCAGACGCACTTTATGAATCTTGGAAAACGGCTTCTAACTGGAGCAACTATTCTTCGAAGATCGTCAAAGCAAGCGAATACAATCCATAACACCTTAACAAGAAAGAAAAACTATGATTATTCAAGAAAATCTCGGAAACGGCATAGTCCGCTCATACTCAAACTTGGGAGTCTACATTCATGGCGGCTTTCCAGAAGGTGACTATGCTGTTGTCTACGATCCAGAAGACGCAGGCAGAACTTATACGGAAACCAATATTCCCGTCGAACAACCTCTAGGAAACAGAGAACTGTCGAAGCGGAAACTAATGAATAAACTGAAAGAAGTCGAATTGTGGGATCAAGTCAAAACTTTCTTAGTAGCCAACGACTTTTGGGATGATTGGGAAACAAGTACTACACTTGAAGAAAATGATCCATTCATGAAGTCTGCTGTTGCAGTATTGCGAAATCTTCTAGGACTTTCAGAAGTCCAGATTGAGGAAATAATTGCTGCAAGTGCTATAACAAGAGAAACAGTCTAAAGTGATTCAAAATGATAACCCCAAAGATTGAAGAAGACGCGAAGTTGATGGTAGCGGAGATTGAGAAAAGCAATCTTGGGGTGGAAGACAAGAGTCGCTTCATTTCTATGGTGAATTGCTCAAAGGAGAACTGCAACGGGCGAAGCACCGACGAGAAGATCCAAGGACTTGCTGAAAACAACTTTTCTGTCACTTGCGTCCTTGCTCGTCTGACAATGCTTCTCAAAGAACCAAGAATCACTTCGTGGAAAGACGTTGTAGTCAAAGCGCTCAACAGTTGGCACTTGGTAATCGTCATTGGAATGCTGACGTTCCTTCTATACTTCCATCCCGAAATCGCACAGGTAATTTCTTCATTTGCACACTAGTATGGTCAAGACACTTATCAGCATAGCGCCAAAGGTAGTTCCCATCGTCTACGATATTCTCGAAAAAGACGGGAACCACGAATATGGCCTAAAGTACAATGTAGACTACGGAGTAATTCGCACTACGCACTTCAAAGCGTTCGACTACATAGATGACGTTATCGTAGTCGAGAAGGTAGACGAAGAAAGGTCGCATTGGTGGTTGAAAGCATTTGAGCCGGGAAAAGGTTATTGGGACGGCACGTCTCTTTTGCCAGACAAGGGCAAGATTGGTTTCTTGAATTTCGACGCGCTTTTCAAAGCGTCAGTTTTCCATGACGTTCTCTACAAGAAAGCAGAAGCCATTTCAAAAGCGACAGGCGTTCCCGTGTCTAAGATCTTGGCATTCGCTGATGATATGCTTGCGATTCTCAGCAACGGGTACGGAGCAAGCAAGAAAATGACTGGACCAATACACACAATCGTCCGTTTTGGCGGGTCGCTCTACCACAAGATCAAGAAACTGCTTGTACTTGCCGTTCTTCTGTCTCTATGCGGATGCGCGGGTTGCTACACAGTCCAAACTGAAATGGAATCGCCACCACCGGAGATTCATTATGTCGGACCAGTGTTCAAAGCAGATTGAGCGCGTCTTCAGAAAGTGCGTGACAGATTGTCGCACTTGGGGAATCCCGATTTCTGACAAGATCAAACCTACTGTAAACCGAGTTTCTCGAAAAGACTGCTATGCTGTCACTACTCTTCTTGACAGCGGATGGTACCAAGTGAACGTCAGCGATCTGATATGGGAGGAATACTCTGTTCCTAGCGAAGCGCTTCGCAATATCTTGTTCCACGAGTTAGTACACACGATTCCTGGATGCTTCAACCATCTGAAAAAGTGGAAGTATTGGGTCAAGAAACTCAATGCTGAGCACGGAACGAAAATCAATCCGTATCCCTACAGCCAGAAGAAGACAGACCTGTACTAAACTTGTCATAAACCGGTCATAAAGTCCTTCTTTTGAAAAGTGACAATGAGATAAAATTTAACAAACTTCTGAACTTGTAGATACGAAATTATACACGAAACCCCCGATAAATTTGTTAAAATTTGCTAGAAGCGACTTCTTGACGCATCCAAAAGTCGTGGCGAATTTGTGGGACATTCAAAAGGAAAGCGACGATTCGCAACTCTGGATTGAAAATCATCGCTTTCTGATTACTTTTGGTAATAAGAATTGTCATAGAGAATCGAGGTCAGACACGGTGTCTTCCTTTGGTAGCACGGCGAAGTAGCGCTGCGCTTCTTCTTTCGTAGCGAGTCCTCTGTAGTGAAGCATCGCTATGCCTTCGCTGTGTCCCATAATCGCAGCAGTCTCCGCGCTGTTGTTAGTCAACGCATATCTGTAAGTCGCGGCGCTGTGCCTCAATACGTCGCCCGTCTTCTTGACTCCCGCTTTCTTGAAGATCGTTCCAACAGCATAAGTCAACGTCTCAAGAGTCTTGTAGCGGATCGGTTTGCCTTCTTCGTAGTAGCGCTTCAACCACGCCATCAGCGTTGGTTCGATTTTGAAGCGCCGTTCCTTGAAGGAGTGAGTCTTGGTAATATCGGCAGTAATGTAGATATAGCCCGTCTCAAGATTGATATGTTTCTCGTCCATACGGAACGCTTCTGACGGACGAAGACCACCGAACAGACCTAGCGCCAAGAAGAGTATCGCGTCACGATTTCCACTTTCTTCAGCGCACCGCATCAGTTTTGCAGTGTCCTCAGCACTCAGATACTCGCGGTTAGGCGCTTTGACGTTGCGTGGTGGTTCAATCAAGTGGCACGGATTCTTTGAGCAGTACCCGTACTTCTCGCACTCGACGAAAAACTTGGACAAAGCACGGTGAGCGTTCAACCAGTTCGGTGGTTGCTTATCGTAGATCGTCAGATAGTCAATCATGTCCTTCTTTTTGATAGACGCAACCTTCGCGTTTCCAAACTTCGTCAAGAAGGTGCCTAGAAAGCGCTTGTAGTTGCGTAGCGTTCCTTCACTGACACGTGCTTCGCATTTCTTCAGGTATTCGTCTACAGCGTCTTCTACAGACACTACGCCCTCGAAGGCGTTTTCCAAGTAGTACTTCGCCAGATCCGTGAAAGAGACTTGCACGTTCGCCTTGCTTAGCAGAATCGAAGCGTTGAGCGCATCGTTGGTTTGGCGAGACGAAAGCGAGTACTTGTCTTGGTCCAACTTCTTCAGCAAAACCCACTGCTCTGCTTCTTGCTCTGACTTGACGCGCTTCTGGTACTGCTTGCCGCAAAGCGTTATGCAGACCTTCAGACGTCCGTGCTTGTCTTGAAGCAGACTCGCCTGTCCGCAGATTTCTTTGATCTTCATGGCTACGCCCTCACCGTGAAGTTGACTCGCTGAAGCGACTTCAGAATTTCGATTCGGCGATCCGTTTCGCAGAGGTGTTCCACAAGCGCTTCAGCACCTTTCGCGTAGGAACATACGCAGATCAGATTCTCGTACTCGTAGACGCGCCACGTCGGGTGCGTTCCGTGTTCTGGGTGTCTGATAATCCGGTACTTCGTTTGCACGGTGCTTCCGTCCATTTTCATTGGTGGTTCTCCTTTTGGGTTGTGTTTTCAGCGCCGTTACGGCGTTGCGGCACCGCGATACTATAACATAAGTCTTGGATTGTCAATGGTTTCTTATGACAAAAATTTCAGTCTACCCCGAAGTATTTCAGCGGATCTTCTTTGCACAAGCGCTTTTCCTCTTCGCTCATTTCTGAGACCATTTCGTCAGCGCAAGCAGAATCGCCCCACGCTTCCCAATCGAAACCGTCTTTCTCCATTTCCTCCAGAATCCGCCTCTCGTCTTCTGGATCCAACACCTGAGATTGGCGTCTCATCCAATCCCACACTTCGTCTGGAATATCATCGTATCTGCTTGTGCTTTCGTTTTTCATTCTGTGCTCCTTGTAATAAGCTTCTTATATATTACGAGATGAATCAAGATTCACTGTCTGAATCTGCATTTTCCACGAAACGCCGCTCCCAGAGCGGATAAAAAAAGTTTCCTACCGTGTGGAAGGTCACTCGATCTTCAAGCACACGGTAGTTTTTAACTGCGTAAACAACCGATTTGTTTATGAGAATATCATACTCGGTTTTGAAGACAATGACAGCGCCCGGAATGAAAACACGTCAAAACTATATAGGAAAACCGGGCGCTGTCTGGAACAATATGAATACCACGGATATATCATACCTTGGCGAATAAGTTCTTTTTGGCCCATTCAGCGCGTTCCTTGAAATTCATCTTATTGAGCATCTGGTCTTGTTCTGTGAGTTTCGGTTCTTCTTTCACGCACTCTGGATTGATGTAGTCCATGACTTCTTCTTGTTCCTGATTGCGTAAGTCTTTGATGGCTAATTCGCATTTCTTGACTTCATTCAAGATTTCTTCTTCAGAGCGCCAACCTTCGCACGGTTCCTTCAAGATCTTGTCGGCATATGCCTTCTGCTCTGGCGTCAATTCGTCAGATTCTTCTTCCTCGTCTTCTTCTGGAATGTCTGAATTGTCGACCGCCGGCTTTGGTTGTTCGACTTGAGTTTTTGCTTCCTGTGGAATCCCTTGGTTAGCGACAAGCATCGTGACGAGTTTGGTAAGTTGCTCGACGTTTTCCGTCAGTTCTTGGATCTTCGTCCGTTTTGCTTTCGCTCGACCCAAGCGCCTGTTGCGCTCGATCTTCATTTTGGCTTCGTTGATAAACACCGGAGTGTCTTGTTCTGGATTTTCTGTCATTTGTTTTTTCCTTGTTATGAGTTTCAATAAAAGTTTCTGTTGGCGTATCGTGTAGATGGAGTCTTCCGTCCAGTACCTCAAAATCTTCTTGATTTCGTTTCCGTCAGCAAAGATCTTCTTGAGTTCGTCCTTGTTAAACAAGTATCTTGAGCACGGATGCTTCTTGTTCTGCATAAAGCCGCCGTGCTTGAAACGGACTATTTCTCCTTTGGCTTCAAGTTCCGAAATGGTTTCCTCATATTTGAAGCACACCGTTGTCTTGGTTTCTGAATCGTGTTTCTGGAAAATGCTCTTCAATATAGATTGTGGAATCTCAAAAGCGAAGTTGAAATGGTCCACCTCTTGATAGTCACCTGTAAAGAGCGCGTGGAATGCTCGGTCTACGTTCGACTCAAACTTGTGCTTTATTCCCCATACGGATACCGCCTTGACGATTGTGAGAAAATCGTCTATTGCTGATTGTCTGATTTCTTCTGTTTTCATTGTAGCGTAAAAGTTGTGGTTCCTGCTAAAAACGACGCTACTCGTCAAACCTCAGAACCTATGGTTTCAACTTTGTGCTTTCGAACTGCACGATAAGATTATACTCGGAAAATTCGGTCGCACATATATGATTTACATTTTTTCTGAAAAAAAGTTGAAAACACCTGTTTCCGAAACGTCATATTTTCGGGAATCAAAAAATATGACGTTTGCTCAAAATATGACGTTTGACTTTCAAAAATATGACGTTTGCCCTTCAAAAATATGACGTTTCTAGCATAGACTCAATAGATACTCAATAAATACTCAATAACATAATAGCCAAGACTGTCACTTTTTTGGTTTGAAGTTTGAATTTTTTGAGACAGTTTCAAGACAAGTTCCACAATCGTTCTCATTTTTCCTACAGCACGCCTAGAAGCGATTCCGTTCCCACAGTCGATAAAATCATCGTTTCGCTTGCCGCGCATCGCCAGAACGCATTTCTCGCGTCGCGGCGTTTCCAACAAGAAAGCACTTCGAAGTGCTTCACCCAAAGTCACAATACGAAGTGCCGTCAGCGGTAGTGCTGTCCTGCAAGTTATAACAGAAATACAGTACCAAAAAAATTTTTTCGCAAATGCTGAGTTGACGAATTGCGAATTTTCGCGGTTGCTGTTCCCAAGTTTTGGTGATTTCCCCGTAAATAACATTTGTCAAGCGCAATTCCGCACTTGAATTTATAGGAAAAAACAATATGAAATACTCAATATACAAACTCACCAACACCGCAGACAACGGCAAGTCATACATTGGACAGACCACTAACACAAAAATGCGTTGGAACAAGTGCCAGTATCGTGGCATCAGGATCAAAGCAGCAATCGAGAAGTTCGGTTGGAACAGTTTTACCCACGAAGTACTCGCAGTCGTGGACGATTCTGACGTAGCAGACAAGTTGGAAATCGGCTTTATCCAAGGTTTCAAGACGCAGAATCCCGATTTCGGTTACAATACGCAGCATGGCGGCAGTTACTCGCGCAAAGGGTACAAGCGTTCCGTCAAAGCGACCAAGAAGCAGCGCGCTACGATGCAGCGCATCAAGTGGTACTACAATCCAAAGACCGACGAGACGATCCGTATTTTGCCAGAAGCGGAAATTCCAGAAGGGTTCGTTCCAGGACGTGGTTCCTTCAAGCCAACGAAACCATTTGGACACAGCATCTAGAATGTTAAAAATTATTAGAGGACCAACTATGAACAAATCTAAGATCGACTACAAAAGAATACTGCAAGATTTCGACGATGCCATACGCCAAGAAATCCAAGACAAGTGCTTGTACGCAGTTTTGGACGTCGCTTACCAACAGGGCTACGCCGAGGGACTTCTCGACGCGCTGAAAGAAGAAGACGTGCAACTTAAAGAACTAACAGGCCGTGACTCAGAGGCATCTGACTATGCGGCTATAATGAGCAATTTTCGGTTAGGAGAGAAACAATGAAGAGGAAGAAGCACTTTCCACGGACGATGGAAGACGCGATAGAGTCAGACCGCTGCCACATCGAGATAATGCTTGGAAGACAGTTAGCGCCTTTTGAGGAAGTGAACTACACCTACATTTCCAACAGAGTCGAGGAGTATTGGGAACGCCACCAGAAATCTCCGCTTATTTTGATGGACTACGAAAATGGCAAGTTCAAATTCTTCGTGGACAAAGTACGCGAAAGGGAAGGACTATGAGAACGCTTAATTTCTTGCACAGCGGAGACATGGGCGATCTTATAGCCGGTCTTTACACAGTCAGACGCATCTGCGAAAGCGAAGACTGCAAAGCGAACCTTTTCTTGGACACTGACGGAGGAAAGCACGATGAGCTTATAATGCGTCAGTCTAAGGGAGAAGGACTGAAATTCAACCAAGCTTCTTTCGACTTCTTGAAGCCACTTCTTGAAGCGCAGTCTTTCGTCTCAGGCGTTGCGAAATGGAACGCTTCGTTTCCCGTCACCATCGACTACGATCTTAATAGCTTCCGCAAGATCTTCTTCAACAAAGAAGCGCTTCAAGCTACTAACCAGAACCTACTCTACTGCCATCAGTACGTCTTTGGACTTCCGATGGAGTGCAATGGGCCTTGGCTCGATCCGATAGAAGTAGACACGAAGAGGAAAGTGCTTCTATCTAGGTCTACTCGCTACCACTCTTCGGATCAAGTCTACTTGATACAGCGCGGCGAACCATCTATGGGATTCATGGGAACAGACCTTGAAGCGCGCTGCTTCAAAGACTGCACGCGGATTGAAGTACCACGAGTTGGAATATCTAACGCGCTAGACGCAGCGAAGGAAATAGCGGCGTCAGAAAAGTTCCTCGTCAACGGGACTCTTTTCTATTGGATTGCTCTTGGCATAGGACACAAGAACATTTGGCACGAACTTGGAGTGGACATACCTACTACCTACTTCAAGAACGGTGAAGAACTACACGTCAAGTACTGCATGGGACTGCACTTCGTAAAATGATAGACCTTATAGTTGAGATACTGATATTTTTGGCCGGCATATGGTTCGGCTTCAATATAGCGGTAAGAGGGGAAGAAGCGGACGATGAGTGACTTGTCTGCTGAGATTATGGAAGCGCTTTGGAACAGAGAGTACTCGCAGTGGCATCTGCTAGGCGAGACTTCTCCTTACTTCCGCTACTACCATCCATACAAGAATTGGGAATCTTATGGCGAAGAACCAAAGCGCTTCACTTGGGCTAGACTTAGCAGCGACTATACTTGGGAAGACTGCATTTAGGAGAAACTATGCCACAGACTAATCTTAAAATGCATATTTCAAAGCAAAAGAACGACAATGAGTTCTATTCTACAGAAGAGTTCGTCACTGACTTCATGGAAAAGATATTCGCAGATCCGAAGTGCAAAGACATATTCAGAGGAAAGATTGTCTGCTGTCCTTGCGATACAGAAAAGTCGGAGTTTGTTAAATTCTTCCAAAAGCACCAAGAATCGCTTGGCATAAAAGAAGTGTGGTACTTCGTCGACTACTACAATCCGAAAGTGCTTGAAGCAGACTACATTATAACGAATCCACCGTTCCACCAAGTCAACAAGTGGCTGATGTGGCTATCAGACAATGGGAAGAAGTGGGCAGTAGTGAAGGGATTTCTGACCTGCTACTATAATAGGAAGTGCAATCGCATTCTTGACCCGCCAGAAACTTCATACTATGACGCCGGCGGGTGGTTGTTCGACCGTCCAGACGGAACGAAGAAAGGAATTGGCGTCTTATATAGCAGCAACTTCGCTGACTACACTTATAGCAGAGCGCCAAAGGAACTCTTTTATAGCGACTACAAGCATCCGACTTATGAGACGAAGATCATAACCGATGCGCCTGTCTACTTCATAGAGCACTGCAGCAAGAACGGCATTCCAAAAGACGCTAAGTACATTGCGCTGTCTTCACGCTTTGAAGTCAATAAGATCAAAGGGTGGCAGAAGTGCTATAGCACGAATGGCTACTTCGGCACAGTCAATGGCAAAGCACCTTTTGAAAGAGTTATATGGGAGAAAGAAAATTATGGTAAAGAAGAAAACTAAGAAACCAAGAATCGGAACGCTGCTTAGAGAATGGAGCAAAGCAGTTAGAGACAGAGACGGCAACAAGTGCTTTCTTTGTGGATCGACCGAATATCTACAAGCGCACCACATACTTCCAAAGCACGGTTGGAAAGACTACCGACTAGACTTACAAAATGGCATAACGCTTTGTGCGAAGTGCCACAATTTTGGAAAGTGGAGTGTCCATAAAGGCGCTTCACTTTTCTTTTACTTGAAACTTATGATATATCGTCCACTTCAGTTCGCATATCTGAAGAACGTTGTCCTTAAAGAGAAGGGAATAATCGAATGAGAATCTACATAGTATGCACGGTGCTAGAAGTCACCGAACCAGTAATGGTAAAGATGCCGAGAGGAAACGAAGTTCCAAAGGCTACCGCTATTGTCAGAACCAAAGACGAATGCGACAATAGTTTCCTCGCTATAGAGGTATTCGGGCAAGAAAAAATACAGCGGCTAATAGAAGCACAGACTTCTGGAGTGCCACAAGAAGCAGTAGTGACAATATCAAGCCGCCAATGGGAGAAAGACGATAGGACGAAGCACTACTCGACTTATCTCAACCTGAAGTTCTTACTTGGGAGTTCCAACTGATGCAGGGGCCATACTACGTCCGTGAGAAGGACCTTTGGAACGATGTGCTTCAGATGTACAGAGACGGCGAGTTCCCGCTTACTCTTGCTGAGAACCTAAATAAAATGACCAGACGGATCGTTGGATCGAAAAGATTCGATTCTTGCTGCGACTTGCTACGCGAAGAAATGATCTCTAGGGCTTATTCGCACGTCTGTCTTGCGCTTTGGGATAAGAAATTCAATCCAAAGCATGGTTCTAGGGTGTACTCCTGGGCTTCTCGCGTGATATTGAACGAGTGTCTGAAGGCGATCCAAGAGGAACAGAAGCGCAAGAAGAACTTTGGCGAGTTCGCCGTGGAGCATTCGCTGACCGGATATGTAGAGATCATTACCCCGAACCCGTGATATTTAGTATATGGGACGAAGCAGGTCGCTAAAACAAATGCAGAAAGAACTTACCTATGAGTCGAGGAAATACGACTTAGAGGTAGCTGCTCGTAAGTTTAGCGGCAATTTCCAGATGATTGCCAAAGAAACAGGTCTGACTCTTTATCAAGTCCAACGTTTCTACAAGGACTACAAAGACTTCAAAGAAGTAGTCGACGAATCGCGCGAAGCACTTTACAGCACCGCGCTTGCCAAACTTTCTGAACTTATAGAAAACGGCAACATGGCTGCGCTTCAACTATTCTTCAACCGTTCCCCGTGGGCGAAACAAAACGGGTGGTCTGACAAGGTAGAAACCGACTCTACCGTAAAACTGTCTGACACCGAAAAAGCAGCGAAAGCGAAGGAACTTCTTGGCATCTAATGTTTCTACCGACTGATATTCTGCTACCTTACCAGAAGACGATGCGGAAACTTGCGAACGAAAACCGCCTTTGCTTCTTCCTTTGTTCGCGTCAAATTGGCAAGTCGCTGACGCTTGCTTATATAGCAGTTGAAAAGGCATGGACCAATCCGCATTCGAAAGTCGTGCTGATATCTTCTGGAGAACGTGCCGCACTTGAAATACTCGACAAGGTAAAGCGCATAGCGAAGATCTTCCAGAACTGCTTTGCTGATACTGAAGCGAACTTCACAGCAGAAGTGACTTCTATGGAAGTGCGTTTCTCAAATGGAAGTCGGATCATAACTTTGCCGTCAGGCGATCCCGATAGAGTCCGTGGTTATTCTCCTTTGCTGACTGTCTGTGACGAATTCTCTACCTTGGAACATCAAGAAGACTTTTATCGCGCGATCTTCCCAAGCATTACTTCGCCGTTCGGTCCACCGAAGTCGCTCATCATTTCAGGAACGCCAATAGGACGAAGCAACACCTTTTGGCGCTTATGGGAAGAACCAAACGATTATAAGAAGTTCCAACTCAACATCTACGAAGCAAAGGAGCAGGGACTTGACGTAGATATCGACCTGCTGAAGAAGAATATGATTGACGAAGAGTCTTTCGCCCAGGAGTTCCTTTGTCAACCACTCGATTCTAATGTAGCCCTTTTTTCATACGAACTGCTGAATTCTGTTACCTACAAGGAACTACCGCACGTCATAGCGCGCTACTTCGGAATAGATATCGGCCGAACCCATGACCGGACGGCGATTACCATACTTGCTGAGACTGCTGAAGGGTGTTTCGTCGAGAAGGTGATTGCTCTTTCCAATCTTGAATTCAGGCAGCAGTTCGACCAAATCAATACTTTGATAAAGACTTTCAAGCCACGGAAGGTGACAATCGACCGAACGGGCATAGGAATGCAACTCGCTGAAGATCTGGAACGTCAGCACGGACCACTTATAGATGGACTTGCTTTTACAGCGCAGTCGAAACTTGAAATCTTCAACAATCTTAAAAAGGCCTTTTCGCAAAGCACGTGCCGCATACCTGACGAAGTCGACTTGATAAAGGACTTAAACAAGATCAGACGGGTAGTGACTGCGAATGGAATTACCTACCAAGCCGATTCTGACGATACTGGACACGCCGACAAAGCGACTTCAATCGCGCTTGCTCACCGCGCTTATCTTTTATCTCACCAAGAATGCGACTTTATGCCGTTTTCGCTGTAAGTTTTTGTGATAATTAGCGCGAATGCCGCAAGGTAGGCAGATCGCGCGATTATCATATGACACCAATTCCGTTTGAACAAGACACATACCGAATGCTGATGGCATGGAATCCGCTTCGCGGAATGAATGCTAGAGCAGTAGAGCAGATACTGGACGTTTCAAGAAATGGTTGCATTTCACGTCTTCAACTCATATACAAGATTCTGGAACAGTCAGACCCGACTGTTTCTACCATATTAAGACGCAGACAAAGCGCAATACTTGGTTGCGATTGGGAAATCCGCAAAAGAGAAAACGCATCTAAGAGCGAAGAACTCGACAGACTTGCTAATGAGCAGGTCGCATTTCTAAACGAACAGTTTGGACACGCTGAAGACGATGGTTCCTTAATCGAAGCAATCAAGACGCTTGAAAGCGCTGTCTTCCGTGGTATTGCCGTTGTAAAACCCGTATTTTCTGACAAAGGACTTGTCCGCTTCGACTGCTACGATCCATGGAACTTCGCAATAGATCCCGCGAACCATGACGTTTATTGGAATCCCAAAGCAGAGGACATTCTTGGTTTCCAGAAGAACCTGAAGCGCATAACGGGAACGGGTGCAATCATATCACTTGAAGAAGCGCCTGTAGATGGCATTGCCTTGCCGATCTACATTAGAAGCGAGTATGGCGAAGAAGCGTGGGCGAAATTGATTGCCCGTAGAGGACTTCCAAATACGATAATCATAGCGCCACCGCTTGTAGGCGAAAAGATTACCGAATTTACCAACGCTGCACGTAAAGTTGCAGATGGTGGAAATGGTGCTTTGCCGAATGGATCTGACGTCCATACGGAACGTACTGATCCGGGCAATTCTCAGGCGTTTGAAATGTTCCTTGCCCATCAGCAGAAACAGATAATGCTTGTTGGAACAGGTGGCATTCTTGGTTCGCTTGCTGAAGCGACTGGACTTGGTAGTGGCGTTGCTGATACTCACGAGCAGACTTGGCGTGAAATCATCAAAGCAGACGCCTTCAAGATCTCAAATCTCATAAACCGCTACGTTGCACGCGTGCTACTTGAAGCAGCATTTCCCGGACAGGAAAAACTTGCTTATTTCAGCATAGACACCGCAACGCCAAAATCCGCAACTGAAGTACTTGACTGTGCAGTCAAAGCAAGTCAAGCCGGACTCGCAATCGACCCCGTCCAACTGTCAGAAATGACGGGTTTCAAGATCAGCAAAGCACCACAAGCGACACAGAACCCGCTTTCCGTCGCTTCTGAGGTGCCTTCTGTCACGTCCAATAGCGAAGACGATAAAACGAACGTTCCTGAGAACGAAGCGCCTTCTGAAACGTCTGAGACGAAAGAACCAGAAGTCGTGGAAAACGTCGAGCAGACAGAACCAAAAGAAGAAGTAAAGCAAAAGGCGTCACTTCTTAAGGCATTTGATACCGTAATGAATCCTGTCCGTTCGCTTATCGGCAAACTCTTCAATGCTAAATCCTTCGACGAGGAAAAGCAGATACTTGAAGATATAAACGCACTTTCAAAGAAGATAGAACAGCAAGACGAGAACGAGTACATCGCCGCTGTCCAAAATATGATGGAGAAAGAAAACCATGAATAAAGACTTAAAAGCAGGGGACGTTATCGAAGCCGTCCAAATCGCTCCTTTTGGAGAATATAAGAACCGCACTACTGAAGGACGTGAAGTCACTCAGATCTGTGATAAGACGGCATTTGACATTATCGTCAAGAACTTCGACAAGGAACTTATCGTTGACGTAGAACACCGCTCAGAACTTACAGACGATTCAGAAGCCGCAGGTTGGCTCTCAAATCTCAGAGTCGACGATACGCGCGGTCTTGTAGGAGACATTAAGGTATCTGCCAAAGGTGCTGAACTTCTCAATGGACTCAATTACAGATTTGGATCGCCCGCTTTCATATTGGACGAGGTTGACCGTCCTATAGAACTACTTTCTTTCGCTCTTACGAACCGTCCCGCTATGAAGGACATCGAGCACGTCTACAACACAGAAGAAAAGAAGGAAGAGAAGTGCGAAAACGCTTGCGCTGAAAAAGAAGAAGAAAAGAAAGACGAAGTGATATTTAGCGACGAAACGCCCGCGCAAGAAGTTGCTGCCGACGATTTACAAAAGAAACCAGATATTATGAACGAAGAACTTATCAAACTACTTGGACTACCCGAAGACGCCACTTCAGAAATGATTATGGAGTCTATCGGCAAGATGATATCCGAACTCGCTGAAATTAAGAAAGGCGAAGCCGACAAGAAACTCGACGAAGAAGCCGACAAATTCGTAGAAGAACTACCTGAAGAAGTCCGCGACACCGTCAAGAATTCTTACAAGGAAAACGCCGAACTTACTAAGACCATCGTCAATTCACTCAAGGGACAGTTCGCTGCTCCAAAAGAAGACGTGGTAATGAACAAAGAGGAAGCAAAACTTCCCGATATGACTTCTGCTTGGGAAACCTACAATTCGCTGCCCCAAAGTCAGAAACTTGATTATGCTAAAAAGCATAAAGACGAATTGACAAAATAACTCAAACTCAAACTTATAGGTAAACTACTATGGCACTACAAAACTTAGGACTTACAACTGCCGCTAACGAAGCGTGCATATCTCTAGGCGCCGGCATCAAGAAAATAATGCCTTTCGCCCACTCACTCAATGCCGAAGCTGCTCGCAGAGGCGAAATCATCAAAGTTCCCGTCTATACTGCTGAAGCAGGTGACTTCAACGAGACCACGAACAACTATGCCCAACTTTCAAACGTTGTTGGCGTTGACGTTCCTCTCTCAGTCCATCCAGTTGCCGGTTTCGAAGCAACTGACGTTCAACTCACCCAATGCGACGTTAACTTCTTCGCTGACGGTGGACGCGCTGCTGCTCTCGCAATCTCCCGCAGAATGAACAAGGACTTCTTCGGAATGGTTCTCGCTTCATTCGACCTAACTGCTACACTCACAGAAACAAAGCAAGGCTTTGCTGATCTCTATGCTGTCGCAGTCAATAACGATATTGAACCATCCAATGCTTGCTTGGTTCTCGGACCTGCTTCCTACGCCAAACTACTCGGCACTGTCGGTGATACCGCTATCGTTGGTACCAACGCTCTCGCTGATGGTATGTTCAAGGGATTTGTTGGTTTCGACTACGTTATCGCTTCTCCTTACCTCGCTGAAGGCGTCAAAGGCTTCATCGCTGAAAAAGGCGCTATGGGCTTTGGTGGACGTGCTATCGAAGTTGACCCAACTCCTTACCGCGAAGTTGGTTCCGTCGCTGACGAGGGAACTGGCGCTCCTATAACTTTGCTCTCCTTCACGAAACCAGAAACCGGTCACTCCTACATCACCGCAACTGGTCTCTACGGCTGCAAGGTAATCGATCCAAAGCACATCGTTGTTCTCAAATAATTCTAAGGGACTTTCGTATTGTTTTTCCCTTACAGGACCCCTCCAAAAGAGGGGTTCTTTTTTTGCGCGAAAACGATAATTAGCGCGACTTCTGATTTAGATGGTTTGCAAAAACGAAGTTACACTCCAGGTCCCCGTTTTAATGTAGAAAAACGGGGATCGTTTTTTATTGATAATTAGCGCGTAAAACCTTGGACTTTTTAGGACGAAATTATGTGGTTAGAACTCACGCCCGCGTTGCTTAGAACGCATTTAGCAGAACCAGAAATCACAGCACTTGAAACAGCAGCGACCACTGCTGACGTAGACAACATCTTAAAGGAAGAAACGCACAATATAGCCGAATCATGGCGCGGACGTCTTCGCAAAGGAATGGTTATAGACGCTCGTACCGACTACGTTCCTTCCGAACTGCTCACTTTCATTTTGATACACGTCCGCTACGCGTCTTACACAAGACTTCCGCAGATGGAAACTTTGCTCGACGAACTACGCAGAGAAGAATGGCGTCGAGCAAATGCCATCTTCGATGACCCTTTCAAGATTTCTATTGAACCACCCGAGGAACCAGAACCAGAACCTGACCCGTGGGTGGTAGTAAATCCCGTAAACTACCAACTAGACAAGTTTCCGTTCTAATGCCGCATCAAGATTCCAATTTCAAGTCTGACTACATAGACCAGAAGATTTCGCGTCCAACAGATCTCGACTCAGGACAGATCAAAGACTATTGGACCACGAAGTTAAGAGAGCAAGCCATGTTCTCTGCTCGTACTTCTGTGAAGGAATATCTTGACGAAGTGAAGAGCATTCTGCACGACTACGTGACCGGCGTTGGAACTGTACAGTTTGGAGAAAACGAAGGCGAATCCATTTCTATGGGCAAAGGACGCGCTCGGATGCTCATGTACGAGAAACTGATGGACCTTGGACTTGTAGGACCAGAAGACGGCGATTCGAAGCGAATTGACGATCTTGCTTCTTCTATGCGTCTGAATCTGATAATTGACACTCAAAGTCAGATAGCGCATTCCTTGGACCAACTTCAAAACGCAGCAGATCCCGTACAGGCGATTCTAAATCCGTGTTGGGAACTTGTGCGAGACGAACAGCGAGTAAACCCAAGAAATTGGTTGCAGCGTTGGAATGAAGCAGCATCCATCGTTATGTTTGAAGGCGTAGCAAAGAACACCGACCGAATGATTGCCAAGAAAGATTCACCGATATGGCAAGAACTTGGCAACGCGAAAGACGGACTTGGAAATCCCTACCCGCCTTTTGCTTTCGGTTCTGGAATGGGATGGGAACTTGTTTCCGCTGAAGAAGTCGAAGAACTGGGATTGGAGTTCGGGTAATGACGATTGACGTAGAAGTAAAGGTTCCGAACTTCGATTTGGACAGACGCATTAAGACGAGCATGAATTCTCTTCTTAGAGCGGCAGGTACTTCGTTGGCAAAGCGCATCCGTCAGCATATGCGTTTGCTGAATAGATCGAGACACAGCGCTTTGAGTGGTGGGAAATCGTCAAACCATTTCTCTCCAGAAAAAGTGTCTGAGCCAACTGTGTCTCAGGACGCTGTTACGGTCGCTGTGGATATTCCTGGCATTACTCGCGCCTACCACGATATAGATATCTATCCGAAAGAAGCGAACGCGCTAGCGATTCCTCTACACGCCTCTGCGTACGGGATTTCTCCAAGAGAGAACAATGACCGAGGAACTTACAAACTTTTCAGAATCAAGAAAGACGGCGTTCCGGGCAACGTGCTGTATAGAAACGATGAAGGCGGTGGACTCATACCAATGTACGCTTTGGTTGCTCACGTCCATCAAGTACAAGACCCGACACTAATGCCATCGAACCAAGAACTGACAGACAGTGCTATACAAGGACTTGAAAGCGCTTTGAAGGTAGTACTGCAGAACTAGGAGACTTATTATGGACGTAACTCAAAGAATAAATTCGATACAAGAAGTACAAGACGCGCTTAAAAAGCAACTTGAAACCAACGTCTACTTTGCCAACGCGAAAATTCAGGTAGTAACCGAAAATGCTGCACAAATTGATTTCTTAATCAAGAATGCGCTCGGCAAGTTGGGCATCGTCTGCGTAGTACAGACTCCTACGTTCGACTTCATGGGAAAAGACGAAGACGGCCATCCGGTGTGGTCCATGCCTGAAGGAACTATCGTGGTTTCTGAGATACCAACAATCAATCGGGCAAGAGCCGGAGCAAGTACTGCGCTAGACGCAGCGCTTCAAGCAGCAGAATCGTTAAACGAACTTGGTAGCAGCATTGTCCTTAAGTCGATAAACCAAATAGAGAACCAAGGGGTAGTCTCCGTCTTCGTGACCTTTGAGACAAGCGCTCGCTTCTGCTATTACAGAAACGATTTGGCATAGGGTTTTCCTTGTCTTGCCGTGATAATTAGTGCGTCTACCCAGAGGTAGGCACACTACAAAAAATCTTAACCTTATAAGGAAATAACTATGGCTTACAATTTTGTACCTTCAACCGCAGCTTCTTCGATTGCGTCAACGGTTGTCTATGGAGTTGAGGACACGCTTAGCGGTTACATTCTCCAAGATATAAACGTGACTGAAGACGTCAACACAGTCCAGATCCCAGATCAGCAGGGCGCTATTGCTCAAGTTCGCGGAATGCAGAAGCACTGGAATATATCTTTCACAGCAATTGGAAACAATAACACTGCTCCCGGTGAAGGCGCTGGCTCTACCATTACTTTCACTACAGCGACTGGTTCCTTCAAGGCTTTCGTCCAATCATGCGAACGCCGTGCTACCTACAATGACACTCAGAAGTGGGCCGTTACTATGGAAGCATGGGAAGACGCAGTCGATTCTTCTGGCACAGTACTTGGACCAACAGCATAAGGACTAACCTATGGAAATAAACAATACAGTAAATCCAAAATCAGCACTTGAAGCGCTATTCCCCCAGTCCATCGACTGTGGGGAAGGCGTGGTAGTGAAACCATTTTCTTTGGCAACCTACGCGCTGCTTGAGAAGATTGGATCCTACATCATTTTCCCACACGAACCAACTCAAGAAGAAACTCTCGCTTCGCTCTATATCTGCACACACGAACCGAAAGAAATCTTCAAGCACTTTGAAGACCTGCAGGACCGTGCTATCGAATGGGCCGAAACGCTCAGACCGTCTATGTTCCAAAAAATCACAGACGCTATTCTAAAGCAGATCGACGTGGTGAAGAACGCCATGCCGCCAGAAAAAGAGGGCGACGAAAAAAAAGCAGTAACGGATGGATAACCTCTCTCGCTTATCTGTCCGTTTCCAAACTCAATCTGAAACTCGAAGATGCACTTTACAATACGCCTGTCTGCTTTCTTATGCTGATGATCTACCAAATTGCTTGGATTCACGACTCTACAATTTTCACACTTATAGAAAGAGAAGCAATAGATGGCAACAAATAACTTAGAAGTAAAGTTCAAAGTAGACGCATCGGAAGTCACCCGTGGCAGCGAAGACGCGAAGAACAAAGTCAAGAACGCTGCTAACGAGATGGCGTCAGACGTAAAGAACTCTTCTCGTCAGATGGAAGCGTCTATGAAAGACGTTTCCCGTGCTACAGACGGAATTACTGACGCTACCAAAACTGCGTCTAACGCTGTCAAGCAGATGGAAGGACAAGTATCTTCTTCTGCTTCGAAAATGAAGTCCGAACTTGACGGCGTTGGTTCCCAACTGAAGTCGATAAGTTTCAGACAAGGCGTTGGGATCGCGTCGCGCGGTCTTGGCTTTGTTGGAAAAGGTTTAGAGTGGGCTTCTGAAAATGTAGTCGAAAAAGGAAGTCCAGAGTCTGACGGCATGAAGGTAGCCGGTGCCGGTATAAACGGTGCTGCGTCCGGTATGATGATTGGCGCTGCTGCCGGTCCTATCGGTGCTGCTGTAGGTGCGCTCGCAGGTGGACTTATTGGTGCAGGAACTGCTGCTTTGACCTTCTCAAAAGAAATGGAAGAAGCGTCTAGGAAAGTCAGAGAAAATGCAGAAAAGAGTCTTCAAGATCGAGCCGAGGACTTGAAAGAAAGAGACCGTCTCACAGGTTACGAAAGAGAAAACAAAGTCCTGATGGGCGGCATTGGAAAGACTTGGTGGCAAAACAAAAGCACAGGCGAGTCTATATCAGGTGAAGAAAGAATCTTCAAGATTCAAGAAGCGCGTCAAGCGAAGTTAGAAAGTCTAACGAAAGAAAGAGACGACTACATCCGCGCTCACAGTGGAGACACTGGACAAGAAGCAGTAAACGCCAACGCTCATTTAGCGTATTTGGACAGACAGATAGAAATAGCAGCACAGCACCTTCAAGCGTTAGCGCCCGTTGTAGAAGCAGCACGCAGAGCAGAAGCAGAGAAAGCAAAAGCAGTAGCGGACGCAGCAGAGAAAGAAAAACAGAAGAACAGCGAAACTTTTGACAGCATTTTCAATAGTGCTAAAAAGAAACTCATATCAGGTCTGACTGACGAGAAGAAAGATCAGGAACATACGCTCGCTGATTATCAGAGACAACTGCAAGGCGTGATATCTCGTCCCACTGAAACTCCGACTGACGCGCTTACAAGAATCGGTGGTGGACGTGGTTATGCTGCTTATAACAACAGCACAGCGAACGTGCAGAAGCAGATCGAAGGACACTTGAAAAGCGTAATAAAACTTCTTCAAGACTCAATTACAGAAACATCTAACAGATTGGACGCCCTAATCAATAAGAACAACGAAATGGTTTGGGCAAATCCATAACAAAGGACAATTTCTATGGCATACGATATACCTAAAGATCAACCACTTCCAAATACTAAAACAGTAATCAGACAAGTAGACTGTCAGTACTCCTTCGGAGACGAAGCAGCGAACTTCGTTATCAAGTTAGCGGGTAGCACCCCAGACGTAGTAGCTACAGCTGGCAACTACCGCAAGGGCAAGCGCGTCTTGTGGTCTGATTTCAAGAACAATTTCGACGAACTTTCTGGACTGACACTAAGCGGATTAGCGCCATCTGGCAAAGTGGTTTCTTCTACAAGCACTACGAAGCAGGGCAGCGCCCAAGCGACAATCACCTTCCAGATACCATACAAAGACAAATTGAGTCTTAGCGAAGGCAGCGCTGACAATCCAGAAAAGAACAAGATCGTATCTTGGTCTGAGAAAAGCACTACGCATGAGTTCCCATTGGGAGTCTACGCTGGCGATGGAGAATCTGCATCTACTATCAATGCGGGAGAACTTGAAGCGTGGAAGAACATGAAGACTACGGACATTACCAAGTACAAGAACTTCCAATACGAACTCTCTGGAGAGACTCTCACGCTTGGTGGATCGACTATGGAACTTGCAAAGAAGTTGTACAAGGGCATTGAAGCAGTAGAACGTGGATATCCAGAGGTGGTACGCACTACGAGATACTTAAACTACAGGTCTGGACTATCAAGCGTCAGCGCAGATCTTCTAAAAGAAATTGCTGACGATGGAGTAATGCCAAATCTCTACCACATAGACTCCACGCCATCTGCTGTATGGCATCCGTTATTCGACAATTTCTCTTGGCTTAAGACGGCGTATGACGTCGAGATAGAACCAACCGAATATGACAGGTACTGGAACATGACAGTGACCGAAGCATGGCAGGGAATAGACATCGACGAGCGCGGACCTTGGGACGAGAATCTGTACGGCGATGGCGATAACAGATGGAAGTTCGCTACAGAAGATGGCGGCGGGGACGAACCTTCGCAAGATTTCCCACCACTGCCAGATATAGACGACCCAGACTATGAGGAAAAGATTATGACTACATGGATTCAATACACGAACAACAGAGTAGAAGGCATAGATGCTGAAGGAACTTGGAACGGAAGCGCCATCGCTGAAGACAAAATCTCCACTATACTTCAGATCGATCTTGGACAGGCAGTTACTGGAATCGCTTCTAATGCGTTCTACGGATACCCGAACTTAAGGACTGTATACGTGCCAACATCTGTGGCAACTATCGCAGAGAACGCGTTTCTAAGCGGGCCAGTCGGCGTTTCCTTCATCGACCGCACGTTAGATGAGATCTCTGCTATGACGAACTACCCATGGGGCATCGATCCTGAGCATATAGAAATCTACGAATAGACATGGACAGACTTACCGAACAGAAAGCAGGGAACAAAGCGACAGCGAAGTGGGCGAACGAAGTAGTCGCTGAACTTCGCCGTCTTAACATCATTCCCGGAAATGGAATCAGAAAGACAGTGACTTCAAATGGCACTGTAATCGACTTGGACATTCCTCAGCAAGTAGCTGGTGGGAAAAGCACTCCACTTGAAGACGCTGTGTACTTTGCTGTAGCAGTAGGCAATTCAGAAGACGATGGATCTTTCAAAGCAGATCTGTACACTTCAAAGTTTGGAGAAGTAGTAGCGCGCAACGTGACTGTCTTTCTTCCAGACCTTACTCACTTCACGCGGATACAGAAAGGAACCGAACTACTTGTCCACAGAATAAGCGTGACTCTTCTTGCGGGAGACGATGGGGAGACTTGATATGTGGTTGGAAATCAATAGTCACATAGACAGCTACTACGGCTACTACCACGGGCTTGGATCTGATGCCGGACTCTATGCTTTCAACAATGGTTCGGAGGACACAGACAACTGGATAATAGCTCCTTCTTTCGATACGTGGCTCTATACAGACAACTACGGCGAGTTCAACGTAGAGCCATACACTTACAATGAAGCGCCGGTCTTCAGAAACGAAGACAAGTCGCACTTCATCTTCAAGTCTGTCTACAACAACGAATGGATTCTGTTCGAAAGACTGCAAGAACCAATCTCGTACTACGCGCTTGATCTATCTACGTTCTTGGGAGACGGATGGTACCAACTCGACAATGCTCCTTTCTTCACAAAAGACGATTTAAGCGTGACGATAAGAGCAACGCCAAAAGGCGTCTATACTGAAGATGCTCCAAATATTTCTGTGATAAACCGCTTTGAGTGCTTCAAGTACGATTGGGATAATGGACAGCAGTGGTACGACTATCCGCTTGGACTTTACAAGAATCAAGATGGCGAGTGCCGAGTGCTTGGAACGCCAATATGGATAACAAGATCGCCTGAAAGATCTATGACGCGGAAAGAAGTATGGGCGCTTTCTGGAACTGAAGAGTCTAAGGTGTATGGCGTTGGATCTATGAATTTGGCATATGACAATGATCTAAGCGCTTGGGTGATTGGCACAGCGGGTAGCGGTAGATGGTACGTTGGAAATAGCCAACCGAAACTTGATTCTACTATTCATTATGACTGCTTCGAAATGGAAGACGGAGAGAAGAAACCGGTTGTGTCTTCATACGTCGATATTAAGTTCTACAGAGCAGGCGCAAGCAAAGAGAAGACCGGCGCGTATTTCGGAGAAGTCTCACAATGGTACTAAGCAGTCTAGCTGAAATCGTCGGATACATAGATTCTCCACCGTCTAACAAATGGAACGAGTGGATGCTGCTTTCTGCTGTGCAGCGCGAGATAGACATGCGCTATGCGGTAGTACCTACAAGACACGTTAGCAGCTTCATAGACTTAGCGGGCATCAAGAGTCAGACAGTGCAAGACGCGCTTGAGTGCATTCAGAAAGAAATGTACGAGTTAGCGCCGTACTTTCTGAATCTAAGCACAGACTACAGCCAAATAGAATTCTACGGATTTCCGCAGTACTACTCCAAGCGCACTCTGAATTCAGACGAGCAGCATACGATTGAGCGACTTATTGTAGAAGGTTCTGTACCAAATGAGTCAGTAAATGGAAGTTTCAGCACAGTCAGCGCTTACAATACCTTCTTGAAGAACGTCTGCTTTTGGTTGGAGAAGTACCGCTACAGAAATGCTTGTCCATATACTTTCACGCTATCGACTTATACGAGAGACTGGGAATTTCTCCAAGAAGACAACCAACTATGCATCGACCAGACGGACACTTCTCCAGACAACCGCACTTGGGACATTTGGCAGATGGAGAATGAGAATACTGGCGATCTGCGAAGAAAACAGTGGGACAAAGACGT
>Ga0326512_10000731_pt1 | contig 27840 bp, 46 predicted proteins | sample 1_2617_0518_D_FD_203652 | JGI IMG/M metagenome (GOLD analysis project Ga0326512, IMG submission 203652) | Bovine rumen microbial communities from UC Davis, California, United States - 1_2617_0518 | ecosystem: Host-associated > Mammals > Digestive system > Stomach > Rumen | place: USA...
GGGCGGCGTTGAAGTTGTTTGATGTCGAATACAACTCGGCATAGAACCAAGTGTGCCGTTTGCCACGGTTGCGCTCGTGAACCTCTTTCATATATTTATTTATATGTACGCGCGTGAAGGCTCCCTTGCCGGAACGTCTGGCGGTCTTCGAGCGGTAGTATTCAATGCAATCGGCCTTGCAGTCCTCGGCTTGTTTGTGTTTCCACATGTCAACCGCGTTCATGCCGCAGAGCGAGAAGGAAAGGAAGAAAGCGTCACGGGACATCTTCCCGCGAGGGGTCAGCCTCTCCATCGGCACGTCCCAAAGGTAACGGAGCGCGGTGGCCGACAACGCCATCGGTTCCACGTCGCGTTTCTCTACGGCAGATCTGCGGAACTGAATCGTCTTGAAGGGCGACAACTTGATGTTCAGTTTCTCATCGTCCTCGTCGTTATAGAGTAGTTTGGCGTTGTTATGCAGCGTTTTAAGGTTCGACATGTACATTTCCCATGCCCTGTTTCCGAAGCCCTCACGCTCGAACCATTCCTTATACTCCAGCAACATGGCCTTGTTGATTTGGTTGATGTCTATGTTGTCGCGTTTCAAGAACTTGCAGAAGTTGTTGAGAGCCGAATTATACCCCTCGGCGGTCTTATCTCGCCCGCCACTCTTTAACTTACTGACATGCTCACGGCCAAAAGCGATAAAGTCCAAATTGAATTCTTCCTCTTTTTTCTTTGGCGGTGTTGTCAAATATTCAGCAATTTGGGTAACGCTCCACTCGTCTACCGCTGCCCCAATGTCGAGCAGCTTATGTTTATAAGAGTTGATCGCCTCATTGATTGACACATCAAGCATGGTGTCTTTTATCTCTCCACCTGCTGTAATGTCTTTGGCACTTGCATCGAGGAAAAATCGGATGCGTTTATACTCCCTATCCTTCGTCACGCGAATATAGATAGGATGCGTACCGTCTCTTTTGGTCTTACCGACCTCAATTTTAAATGTCACCATATTACTACCTTGTTTTTATTATGTTTATGTTTCTTTTTGTACCTTCTAACAAATCGTCATATAGTCCATTTATAACATATTTTGGCCTTCCTGACAGCTCATAATATAGTGTTGCGACTATTTTGCGACACAAAACACCCTCAAAAGACATAAAAAATGGAAATTTAACCCGTCACCATTTTTTGTATTGTCGGTGCAAAAGTACAACTAATTTTTGAAATGACAAAATTCATTTTGAGACACACACGTAAAAAAGATGCTGAAAAACAACGTAAAACTATCTTATTCAGTATGTTAAAAACAAAGGAAAAGAGGCGATTTTTGCCTCTTTTTCTCCCGCTCCCCCTGAAGGACTTGAACCTTCGACCCCCTGATTAACAGAAAAACTTGTTGATATTGTGGCGTAGGGATTTAAGCGCAGTTTACGAATTTTTGCGATATTTTTTATTAAAGTGACATTACCTTTACAATAAAATAGACAGCAATACCTATGCCGACAACTACACCTGCAATGATTCCAACGGACGACTTTTGTTCTTGTATCGCTTTTTGGTCTTTGATGTCCATGCCTGGTTTTATGCCTTGAATATCCGATAGCACCTTTTCAAGTGTGGCTATTGTGACAAATTCCTTCTCTACATTCCATTTGTCCGCGATGGTGAAGCCTCTCCCACGAATGCCATTGTTGTACAATGCTACATTCTCCGATGGATTGTTGAGAGTGACCAGTGTTCTGTCGTCGCCTTTGAAATCTATCATTGACTGGAGGATGGCGATTGCCTGTTTTCGGTTGCCGAGGTCAACCAATACATGCGACTTTTCTTGTGCGCCTGCGATCACCTCAACTGTATTGCTATATGCGTAGGTGGAGCGCAGTCGGATTGCATAAGTAGTGTCTCCGGTAGCGTCGATTGTCATATTTAGCCATGTGTCCTTCTGGTCGTACATGGCTACTGTCTTGGTCGATGCGATTGTTGTAATTTGTGCCGATGCTGAGATGGTTAGCATTACTGCGATTGATAAGATAATCTTTTTCATAATATAAATGTATTAATTATTATTGTCGGTTGATTCTGCCGCCATGAGAGAGGGTGTTTCCTCGTCTGTTCCGTATGGCTTAACGGAGAGTTCGCGGAGTTTGGCCGTGAGGTGATCGTTGTCTCGCTTCAACTTTCCGATTTCCTCTGCGAAGGTGCGCGTGAGAGACTGGCACTCTTTGTCCTTCATCTCATATAAGTATTTATATACCTGTCCTTCTTTGTCGAGGAGGGTGACACCTTCAGGCGCGGGGTCTGGCTGCTTCTGCGGCTCGGCCTCTTTTTGTGTCAGCATGTCGCCTTCACCGAAGAGGAGCCAGCGGGCGTTGATGTCGGGAAAGCCCAAAAGAATGCGGTAGGCGTCGGTGTGGTGCTGCTTGCCATTGTTGAGAACAGATAGGTTAGATTGAGTTGTACCTATCTTTGCCGCCATTTCCCATTTTTTGATGTGGTAAAATTTGCAAATTTGCTTCACGCGGACATCAAAATTGTCCCACATTGTGGCCAAAATTTGACCACTTTCAATATTTCCCATGATTTTTATATGTTTGATATTTAATACACTAAATATTTATTTTCAATTTTCTTCAAAATTTATTTGCATTATTCAAATTTTTATTCGTATCTTTGCATCGAAAATTTGAAAGGTATAAGAGTTCTTTGACAAATTGTTCGATGTAATTCTAATCATATAAACGTAAATATTAAAAAAATGTTTCATTTTATATAAAAATAATTTGAATATGAGCAAGGATTTGAACGATAATTGTGGATTTGACAAAGGGTGGAACGAAGCCAAACAGAAGCTCGCCGACTTGAAGGAGGAGTTGAAGAAGGTGCTCGACGTGAAGTCGGAGGCCACATTCGGTTTGTATAAGAACGGCAGGACGAAGATGGGGTATGCCCAGAGGGTGATGGTGCAGCAGGTGTTCGAGAAGTACGGCATATCAAACCCCTTCGGCGAAGCCACGGAGAATTAAACCACGGGTAAGGATGGCGACATTGGGTGTGAAGATTGTACATATTTGTCATGGTTGATTATTAGGATTAAACAAGGGGCGAAGTATCGGTGTGAACGACCCGTCACCATCCTACCCGGCACCGCGAAACGCCCCAACTCCTTGGATAGTTCAGTAGGTAGAACGGCTGACATAAAAAGAGACCAAACCGTCAGCAGACCGCAGGTTCGAGCCCTGCTCCGAGGACACAGCAAAGAGAATTACACAACAACATAAAGAGACCTTTGACATATTGAGTAGATATTCAAATATGAGCGTGAGGGTGATTTAACTAACAACCGAAAGTGCAGAATGGCGCACATAGTAGGGTTGCGGCCACGGGTTCAACGAACTTCCGCCCGTGGGAGATACCGCAGCAGTTGAAAAGGAATACAAAGCCGCCGGAGGCAGACGTACTTTACTCTGCATATTTGCCGATGGCGGCACGAAATAGGGTGCGGCGAGGCTTTCCTTTACTTTCATAGGCAAGCCAAACCGCACTTCCATTTAGCCGTGAGAGCCGAGGTTGGTTTTCAAGGGTTGTCCCATGACCTTTATATGTGCCAATCGACGGCGCAAGGCGGAGCGAGACCGCCCACGGCGCAAGTCAGCGCAATGCTGATTTACTGAACATATGTTTGCACCCTCGCCGAAGAAGCTCACGGCGGGGGACTTTTTTGACAACAATTAAACGGCAACGGGTGGAGAATTCTTTCGGCCTCTACCTACATTTGCAAGTTTCCAAGTATTAAGGCCAATACCGCCCATGCCGTTTCGCTTTGAAGGTTCTCGACAACCTATATATATCCAACACGGAAAGTTCGCCAAAGCCTGTGCAAACAAGAAAGCACACAACGCCTATGCCGCCAGCGGGGGAACGCTGGAGAGGTAAGAAGACTGGGACGAGTGGTATCGAACCCCACCATAGGCGCAAAACCTACTACAAACAAGAAAGTCCACGCTGGACTGAGGCCCTGGATGGCAGTCGGGAAAGACCGACAAGAGCAGTGTGGCCGCAAGGCTGGTAAGTTCCACGCACGGCGAAAGGGCGTAGGTGGGGAGACCTGCCTACGCTCACTATGAAAGAAAAGATAAGCGAGTATCAAATCCAATGTAAGGACTGCCAATGGTATCGCCCGCAATGGGGTGAGTGCTGCTTTGGTGGCGGATGGGGACACTACCCTGACCCCGAAGATTGGTGCGACCGATACTTTGGCGAGGAACAATTAAAACAACAATGACCTATGGAAGTGACGCTTGACGAGATAGTGAAGCTATCTACGAAATACGCTTTTGGGATGTATCTCGAATTGTTGGAGAAAAACCCCCGATACATAACCAGAAGGAATGCAAAGAAGAAGTATAAAACTTTGCTATGGAGGTGGGAACAAGCAGGTCTTGTACGGGCAATCTATACAGACGGATGCAAGCACGAAGTATTCCCCGAACATAGACTTGTAGAGCTATACCAAGATTACGTCTTCGGGCGTGAGCAGACGATGAAAGTTAAACCTTCTAAAAAATAAGACCTATGGAAGCAACAGTACATTTCTACGACGACGACACGCAGTGTGTCCTCGCCGTGCCGCGCGACAACGGCGGCGTGAACAACATCATTTTCGAGGCTGTGAGCAGCCTTGTGAACTACGCAAAGGAAATCGGCGCGACAATAGCCCGCGTCGTGACCCACAAGAGCAACGGAGAGGAGGTGGTGACGGTATGATTAAGACCGACGTAATAGAACGGCTGCACAAGTTGGCCGAGAAAGCCATCGAGGAGGATGCAAAAGAATTGAACGCCATCGCCAACGATGTAACGATGTGCATGTTCAGCATCGACCAGTTCACGGTGAGGCTGTCGAGCATGATTGAAACGCCAGAGCAGAAAGAGGAGGAAAAGAAAAAAGACCTCGGCCCTCTGGTTTACGAAATTCTTTCAGTAAGAGCATTAAACCAAGTCAAAGCCTTGATTGATAATGATGAGAGTTATTTCAATGATTTACGCATCAAAGAAAAGATACGACAACTGAAAAAACTCGACTTCAGAACAGAATTAAGGATTGGCCACTTTGATGGACTATCCAAATATGAGTTCTTACGGCTCCGCAACTGCGGCAAAAAGACCGTATACGAAATAGAGAATAGGATGAACGAAAACGGTTTCCATTTATCTAATCGTCTATGAAGTGCAGACCGCAAAGATGCAAGGCTCGGTGCTGCTACAACATCCCATTTGCCGACGGCGAATTGGAGAAGTACGCGGATAAGATTATCAACCCCGTGCTTACCACCGTGCCGTTAGGCCCCGGACATGTAGCATTCACCGTAATGCCGAAAGCAATGACAAAGGAGGCGATGGGAGAAGCAATGCAGAATAACAAGTGCCCCTTCTTGAAGCACGACTGCACTTGCAACATCTATGAGCATCGCCCCGACGTATGCCGCAAGTTCGGCGAGATACCCGAACTGCCGTGCGAAATCAGAAAGAAGTAATTAAAACAATACCACTATGGACAACAACACTAACGAAGTGGCTGTTATCAGCAGCACAGAGGCGTTGCAGGCTGTGACCTCCGCCGAAATCGACAAACAAATTGCAACGGCCAAAGCCTACCCGCGCGACCCTGTGGCGGCGGTGGCCGAGATGCAGCAACTCGCACTCTTCGACGAGGAGACCGCCGAGAGTTGCTTCTACCACCTTGAGCGCAAGGGCAAGGACGGCTCGATGACAATTATCGAAGGCCCGTCTATCCGCTTGGCCGAGATTGCCGCCGCCGCTTGGGGCAACCTCCGCATCGCCACGCGCATCGTCGGCAACGACGGCAGGATGGTGACGGTGGAGGCCGTGGCTCACGACCTGCAAAAGAACGTGGCCAGCAGCAAGCAGGTGGCTCGCTCGATACAGAACAAGTACGGGCAGACCTACTCCAACGACATGCAGGTGATGACTATCAACGCCGCCTCGTCGCTCGCTCGCCGCAACGCCATCTACGACGTGGTGCCGAAGGTGTATGTGAACAAATTGGTGGCCGAGTGCCAGGAGTTCGTCAAGGGCAAAGCCGCCAACGGCCTGCGCGACCGTGTGCAGAAGGTGGTCAAGGCCTTTGGCAAGTACGGCGTGACGGCAGACATGGTGTGCGAGAAGATGGGAGTGGCGACGCTCGACGACATCGACGCGGACATGGTGACACGCCTCATCGGTATCGGCAACGCCTTGAAGGACGGGCAGACGACGGTCGAGGAGGAGTTCCCTCAGTTGCAGCAGCCCGCCGCCGAGGGCAAGATGAACGACAAGGTGAGCAAGTTGAAGAAGGCCGCCGCGAAGAAGAACCCCGCAGAGATGACAGATGCCGAAATTGAAGAAGCAATGGCGGCAGAACAGCAAAAGTTGAATATGGAATGACAAAGAGAACATCTTGGGCTGACTTCCAAAAAGGAGTCTATAAATACTACGCAGCTCATGTCGATAAACCAGTGTCGTTTGAAGAGTATCTTGAATGCCTGAAAAACTATCACAGCCGAAAGGATAAGTACATTGTCTATTTTGGCTACAAAGGCGACAAGGTGGTTTATGTCGGCACAACAATTCAGCCGCCACATTCACGATGGTATTACCATTCGATACACGGGAAGGATTTTCGATTTGAGGAGAAGTTTAGGTACGACAACGAGCGCGATATGCTCAACAAAGAGTTTGAACTTATTAAACAACTTCACCCCAAATATAACAAGATTACAAACCGAATACAGAACCTCAATGTTGAACTCACTGCCGAAGAGTTGGAAGCACGAAAGGGCAACCCAGAATGGTGCCAATGCTGCTTAAAGCGGAGGGTCAATAAAGGTTACAAGTATTGTTATTTTTGTTCAACACACTTATGAAAGTAACACGATACAACGTCAACGGAGTTCAGGGCAACCGATACACCTGCTCCTCGAATGAAGAGTGGCGCGTCGAGAGGGCAAAGACCCTCGGCGCGTCCTCTATCGCCCCCTTGGTCGAAGAGGGCTACTTCAAAACCCCGATGGAACTGCAAGCCGACATCAAACGCGAACAATCGGGTCAGTTCGACTACACCCAGACGCTCGCCATGATGCAGGGCCACGCCAACGAGGTGGCAACTGCTATCCTATTCGAGCAAATATCTGGTCACAAAATTATCAAGGCTTCCGCTGCCGAGTACCTTCTGCGGCGCGACGACCTGCCCTTTATGCACTGCTCCCCGGACAGAACCTACTGGGTGAAAGAGGACGGCAAGCAGAACGAGGAGAACAAGGGTATCGTGGAGTGCAAATGGACTTCACGCGAGATTGACCCCGAGGAGCCTCCGCTGGCATGGCAATTCCAACTCCAAACCCAGTTAGGCATCAGCGGCTACAAGGAAGGCTACCTTGCGTGGCAATGTTACAGCCGCGACCCGAACAAGCGGTTTGGTTATCATCGCTACGACTTTAACGAAGAAGTGTTTGATATTATCACCGACATCTGCCGCGACTTCTGGAACGACTGCATCGTCGGCGATAAAATCCCCGACCCCGTGGCGGTGCGCGACGTGGTGAAGCGTTGGCCGTCCTCCATCGAGGGCAAGACCCGCGAGGTGGACGCGGCGGCACACTCGCTCTGGATGCAGCTCAAGGCCAAGCGCGACGCGATAAAGGACATTCAGGCCGAGGCCGACGAGCTGGAGGACAAACTCAAGCTGCTCTTCGAGGACGACGAGGCGTTGACCTTCAACGGCGACATCCTTGCCACCTACCGCAGCACGGCGGGTCGCACCACCATCGACAGCAAGAAACTGAAAGATAAATTTCCCCAAGCCTACGCCGAGTGCTCCAAGGTGGGCGCAGGGGGCAGAACCTTTAGACTGAAATGATATGATTGTTGACCTTTTCATCGGAATAACTGAATGCCCTTGTTATAAACCATCAAAAGCCGAGGATAAATGCTTTGTTGGATGCAGAGGTTGTAGGTGGTTCAAGGGCATCCACTCCGTTGACCATGCAAACATTCCAATGATTGACCTCACTTACGAAGAGCAAGCAGAGGTTGTTTGCACAAAAGAAAAACAAGTCGAAGAAAAACTACAAAACACAGTAGCAATAATTAACACAAAACGAATAACAAAAGAACAATGGCAACAAAAACAGTTATCAAACACCAAGTGACAAAGGCCGCAAACGGCTACATCATCACATCTGTACTTGACGGAAACGAGGCTTATAAAGACCTCCACATTGTACAAGACAACGAAACGGATGGTTCCGAGTGCATCCATTCAATCCACCACGAAATCTTTGAAGAGGCCATCTACCACACATTGCTTGACTGCATCGTGCCGATGGACTTTAACGAGGACAAAGTGCTGACGATTACGATTGAGGAGAACGACCCAATCAAGCACCCAATGCCTTGCCCTAAAGCAAGAGAGTAACCATTAAACGATTAACCCAATGACAAAATACGAACTGGCCGCTGCGGTGGCCGAGCGGACGGGCATTGCGAAGGAGTATGTGCTGGTGGTGATAGACGAAAGCATTTCGCTCGTCAAGCGGACGGTGGAGGGCGGCGAGGCGGTGACGCTCAACGAGTTTATGACCGTCTACCTGCGCCACAAGGAGGACTTCACGGCGAGCCAGTTCGTCGGCAAGCGCGGTCGGCACGGGAGGCCGATTGACGTGGAGCGTCGCACCTTCAAGGGGGGCGATTGCCCCTGGGTGAAAATCAGCAAGAAGTGGCGGCGCGAGGTGATGAACCGCCCGTCGCCACCGCCCAAGAAGGAAGCCGAGGACAAGAACCAGCTAAAATTATTTGACAATGGAGATTGACAAAATCTACAACGAAGACTGCATTGAGACGATGAAACGGATGCCCGACAACTTCATCGACCTAACAGTGACCTCACCGCCATACGACAACCTGCGAAAGTACAACGGCTATTGCTTCGACTTCGAGAACGTGGCAAAGCAACTCTACCGAGTGACAAAGGAGGGCGGCGTTGTGGTGTGGGTTGTCAATGATGCAACGGTGAACGGTAGTGAGACCGGCACCTCGTTCAGACAGGCCCTCTACTTTATGGAGTGTGGCTTCAACCTTCACGACACAATGATATGGGCAAAGGACGGCGGCGGCGCAGTTGGCAGCAACCTCGCCTACACACTAAACTTCGAGTATATGTTTGTGTTCAGCAAGGGCAGACCGAAGACAACGAATCTTATCAAGGATAAGCGGAATATGTCTTTTGGAAGCGCTGCTCACGTCCAGCAAGGTAGACGAATGGCTGATGGTTCGTTCAAGGTTGAACACAGAAAGGAAACAGAATTTTTCTCCAAGCGCAATAACTGGTGGCTTCTCGTACCAGGCAAAGAGGAAGGCAGCGAGTTTCATCCTGCTGTATTCCCCGAAAAACTTGTGCGAGACCATATCATCAGCTGGAGCAACGAGGGCGATTTGGTGTACGACTGCTTCATGGGCAGCGGCACGACAGCAAAGATGGCCTTGACGCTCAACCGACACTACATCGGCTCGGAGATTTCCGAAGAGTATTGCAAGATTATCGACAAACGGCTTATGCCACTCAAAACACAATACAAACTATTTTAACACCTGAAAAACGCAAGACTGCTTTCGCAATAAACGATAACGATAACGAAAAATCTTGAAAGCGAAATGACACACGCATCGGTATTCAGCGGCATCGGGGAACAATGGAAACCGATACAAGGCTATGAGGGGAAGTATGAGGTGAGCGATATGGGAATAGTGAGGCAAGGCGAAAAGTTCGTCAACCAATACAAGGACGGGAAAGGCTATTTGCGTGTCACTTTGTACAAGGACGGAAAGGAAAGGAACGTCAAGGTACACCGCCTTGTTGCGCTGGCCTTCATCCCCAACCCCGACAATCTGCCAATGGTAAACCACAAGGACGAGGTGAAGACGAATAACCGCGTTGATAACCTTGAATGGTGTACATCGCTATACAACACCAATTACGGCACGGGCAAATACAGAGCCGCAAAGACCCATTGGGTTGCTATAATCGGCACCGACAAGGATGGCAACGAACACCGCTTTGCATCCATACAAGAGGCCGCTGCCTATGTAGGCGGCAAAATGCCGTGCATCAGTGCTTGTTGCAGAAAGGTACAAGGGAAACACAATGCCTATGGCTATCAATGGCGGTATGAGGATGAGGAATTGAACGGACACTATGCCGAGAGAGCCGAGAGGATGAGAAGGACCCACGACAAGCCAGTCATTGCCACCGACAAGGACGGAAAGGAGTTTTGTTTCCATTCTATAAAGGAGGCAACGGAAAAGACGGGGGTCGATAGAGCGAGCGTGATAGGTTGCTGCAAATGTTATGCAGGCAGACATCACGCCGGAGGTTATAAATGGCGATATGCAAATCAACATAATGTTTAACAAAAAAAAAGAAAGGAGTAAGAAATGACTTCAGAAATTTTAATGACAATGTTTAGCACATTTGTTCTCTTCGTTGGTGGTGTTATGTTCATCACGGAGATGGTGAACAAGATGTTCAAGATTGAGAACACCAACGTGCGGATGGTCGTGTCGTGGGTGATGAGCTTCGGTCTGGCGGCCCTGGGGCTGTGGATGCAGATAGGCTTTTTTGCCGACTGCGGCACGGCGGACACGTGGCAGGCGTGGGTGAAGGCGATGTTTATCGGCCTCGGCTGCGGCTGGTGCGCCAACAAGATGTACGACCGCGAGGAGATGTGGCGGCTGCTGGAGTGGCTGTTCAGCTTCTTCGAGAAGGAGGGGAAAGCGAAACGCATCATTATGGCCGAAGAGGCGAAGGCAAAACGCGCCGCAATGAAGAGATAGGAGTTCCACGACCTGTTTGGCCTAACCCGCAGGGTGCAGACTTCGAGAGGGGTCTGCATCCACAAAGTATAAACATTAAAACCTACAACAATGGAGAAAGACGAATATGCACACTATAAGGCACGAGCAGACCTCGCTGTTGCCTTTGTGAACAAACTCGAAAAAATGTCAATAGAGGACACAAACATTATCCCTGCATTATACGATTGGGTTGAGTCCGCTGACAACAATTTGTTCCAAGAGTACAAAGACTTTCATTTTGGCAAAAGCATAGCCGAAAGAGAAAAGGAACTTGAAACGCTCAAAAAGAAGGTCGCTGAAATTGAGAAAGCGATTAACGAGGAGAAGGAAAAGTATGACAAATATGTGTCGGACTACGAAGAATATTTCAAACAAAAGGAGGAGTGGAGATGCAAGATACTTGAGGAGGCCGACCAACAAAACCCATGCCCTCCATCAAGGCAATTAACACTCGGTATATTTTTCAGCTCATTAGAAGCGAAAGTGCCTAACTGGAAAATAAGAACTGTTGCCGTCGATATGGGAGGAAAACTTGTATCGTGTTGCGGTGTTTCGCTTATCAAAAATCGTCTTGTCTTTGAATTAGACCAATTCGGTACAGCATTATACATAAATCCACCAAAGGCACCGTCATACATACGGAAAGAGATAAGACCAAAAGGAGATAGTGAAGACCGTATGGCGGCATTTAGATAATCATAAAACTTTAACGACAATGGAAAAAGACGGCACAGGCAGTTGCACCACCAAGCCAAAGAGCGAGTGGCGCACAAAGAAAAGCGGTCGCAGGAGGCCTTACTGGGAACAGTGGAACACCAAGGACGACAACCTCAGCGACGAGGAGCAGCAGCGGCAGGAGAAGGCTCCGACGACCTTCCGCAAGACCACCAACCGCAACGAGGTAACGACCAAAGACATCTGCTGGTTCTTGCAGAAACGCCTCGTCGTGGGCGAGGAGGGCGAGGAGGAGAACATCGACTACACGCAGATTGAGAAGTTCACTATGGCGATATTCCACGTCATAGCTGACCTGCTCATCGACAACTGCGTCGTGAACCTCGACGACCTCGGCACCCTGCGCAACCGCAACTACCGCATCAACCGCACCGAGGCTTTCCAGCCGCACTTCACGCCCAACAAAGACCTGATGAAGCGCATCAACCAAAGCGGTGACAAATTCATAGCCCGCACCTACAACATCGGCTACGAGATACGCGACGAGCGCGAGGCGCGGCAGCGGGTGGCCGAGCGGACGCACGAGAACTACATAAAGAGAAAGGAGGCGCAGAATGGCGAAAGCAATGACGAAGACTGACCCCTACCTGCACCACCGCGACGAGGTGGCGGCAATCATCGGCGACGAGCAGTACCTCTTCGACAGCGTGGAGGAAGCCCTGACGCTCTACCGCCCCGCGTGGGAGGATGAAGCCCTCGGCAAACGCCTCGTCGAAGACCGTGAGCTGTCGCGCCTCCTGCTGTCGCAGAAGATAAAGGAGCGGGCAAAGGTGCGCCGCAACGTCGTGAAAGCAGCCAACAGCGGCAACGACAAAGCCGCCAAACTCGCCCTCAACACCCTGTCGGAGACCACCGAATGGGCGAAACTCAACGGCAAGCCGTGGGGAAGCCTCGCCCTGCTCGGCGACGGCACCGACGACGGGCGTGTGGAGGTGAAGATGAGCGTGGAGACCATGAGCGACCGCGACCTGATAGAAGCGGGCAACGAACTGGAACGCCGCAAGCGAAAAGCCCGCGCCCTCCTCGCCGACACCACCGCCACCGAAGCACAAGAACAAACACAAGAACAAGACGATAGAATAGAATTTGACGAATAGCCAATATGTACTACAAAATCATCAACAAAGACAGTAAGGTTTACAAGGAACTCCACGCCCTGCGTACCGAAGAAACCAAAATCGAGAAACAGAACCGCGAGACGGTGAAAAACATTGTCGGGTGCGACTGGGACAACTACCTCGGTCGTGAAGGACAACAGAACTTCTGGCGAGTGACTCAGTACACTGGGTTTGCTTTCAAACACCCAGAAAGGTTGCCGGGAAAGACGTGGAAGCAGCACAAAGAGTATTCTGACATCTACGTCCCGAACCTGCGGACGAAAAACGGAAAGCAGATAAAACACTTTCTTGATCATCTGCCAGGCTCGTCGATACAAAAGGTGTTTTCGATACTGAATTGCAAGCTCGAAGGACGCTTCACGTTCCCATACGTCGAAATCGGCAAGGATGATGTGATAGTGTTCTATATGAGCGACAGATTTGACGAGGAACTGACTAAAAATAAAGACATCATTGAAATCACCAAACGCGAGTTTGAAGAAATACTGAATTAACTCCAGTCAACAAAAGAAACAATATGGAACGAGAAATTATTTTTAGAGGCAGAAGTATATCCCATCACGGGAAGAAAGAGGAATGGGTGTATGGGTTCTATTCAAACTACAAAGGCGTAAACGGAAGGACGCATTACATTTCCGATGATAACGGAAGGAGTGTTGCTGTCCAACCTGAAACCGTAGGGCAGTACACTGGAGTGGTAGACCCAAACGGAAAACAAATCTTTGAAGGCGACATTGTAGGACATACCGACAGCAGCACTGGAAAGACAAGTGTATTCGGTGTGGTAAGATGGAGTAGAGAAGGTTGTTTCTATATCAACACTGATTCTATTTACAACTACAATACGGAAAATTCAGGTGCAAACATCGGCTATATGATGCCGTCGCACAGAAGCCTAACCATTATAGGCAACATCCACGACAATCCAGAACTTTTAGACTAATGCCAAAGATAACCGAAATAAAGCCCACCCGTGTTTACAAGGAGGTGCAGACGGCCTACGACCGTGGCTTCCGCATCGTGTCGGCGCAAGGCGGCACCCGCAGCGGCAAGACCTACAACATAATGATATGGCTCTGCGTCACCGGCTTGAACACCCCAGGACTGCGCATCAACATCATCCGCGCCACCATGCCGACCCTCAAAAAGACGGCCTACAAGGACTTCAAGGAGGTGATGGAGAAACTGAAACGATGGGACGCTTTGAAGAAGAACCGCAAGGACATGGAGTTCACCGCCCCCAACGGCACCGAGTTTCTGTTCGTCGCCACCGAGGACGAGGGCAAGATGCGCGGCTTGAAGGGCAACATCAACTTCCTCAACGAAGCCACCGAGAACGCCAAGGAGATATACGACCATGTGGCATTCAGAACCGAGAGCAAGACGCTGGAGAAGGACGGCGTGGATTTCCACGGCTTCATCATCCTCGACTACAACCCCTCGTTCAGCAACGACCACTGGGTATCGGAACTCAACCACAACCCCGTCTATGACGAGAGCCGCTACTTCTTCAAGACCACCTACCTCGACAACCCCTACCTGTCGAAAGAGCAGCGCGAGGCCATCGAGGTGTACCGCCTCACCGACAAGCGGCTGTGGAAAATCTACGGCGAGGGCGAGCAGTGCATGGCCGAGGGCTTGGTGTTCGACACATACTTTGTCTGCGACGAGATACCCGAACACTTGAAGCGTAGGGCGATCGTGGGCGTGGACTGGGGCTATAAAGACCCCTTTGTGCTGGTGCTTGTCGCCATCGACAACCGGCGGCGTGAACTCTACCTCAAAGAACTCTGCTACAAGCCCTATCTGTCCGAAGACCAAATTATAGAGGAAATGAGGCAACCCGAATGTGCGGGGCGGCTGTTCATCCCCGACCCGCGCGACCCCGGCAAGATAGCCCGTATGAGGCGAGAGGGCTTGCACGTCCGCCTACCAAAGACAACGCGCATCGGCGGCAAGACACCCATTGTTTCGGGCATACAGAAGATGAAAGGCTACAAAATCTTCATCACCGCCGACAGCAAGAACGGCATCATGGAGGCCGACAACTACACCTACGAGCGCGACCGCAACGGCAACTGGACTGACGAGCCGGACAAGAAACATTTCAACCACTTCTGGGATGCCGCACGCTACGTCGTCAGCACCGAAGGCACCCTCCCCGGCCACGGGATAACACGGGGGGTGAGAGTGAGAGATTAGTTAAACCTTAAAAACCGAGCAATATGTTTAAGAGATTAAAACGCATCGAAGGCCATCTCGACCTGTTGAGAACCGAGTATTTCAACCACATGAGAGACTACCACGACAAACGGAAGAACCGTATTGCCGAGCGTAACGAGTTGGCAAAGCAAATACTTGTGGCAGACCTCACTCGGACAGGCGAGGCAACAACCGAAAACGCTATCGCAGTGGCAAACACAATGATGGTTGCCTTGTACGGCGAGGGTTGGGACAAGTACGACCATATACTTGACCAACAGACAGTAGATGATGCAATGAAGAGTTTGCATAGGGCTATTCTCATGCCGATGAAAATGAACTTTGATAAAGCAATGGAGAACCATGCAAGCAATAGGAAATGATGGCCAATGGCATGAATGGGAAGAGTTGAGCCAGGAGGAGCGCGACGCATGGATGGAGGCCATGACAGAAGCCGACCGCCTCTGGGACGAGTGGAAACGCAACGGCAAGCCCCGAACCTTGAAACAGCAACTATTGGATTATGAAACCGACCACCGCATCTGTTGAGCCATGCTGCGCCAACTGCCAGTGCTGCTCCACAAGTGGCTTGTATTGCCATTTATGGATGATACCAACTTCGCCGACATACGGTTGCAACCAATGGACTAAAGCAAAACCACATGACGAACCAAGAAAGACAACAGCAAGAGATACAACGCCTCGAACTGGAACTGCGGCAACTGCAAATAAGCACCGCAAACAAAATCGAGCGTATGCGTAGGAGATTAGAACGGATTAAGCAGTATGGCAAGGAAGAAAAAAGAGAGCAAGCAGACGGTTGAGCAGCCGAAGGTGTACTGCGGCGAGTGCCGACACTTCGTGCGCGACACTTCTGGCATAAGCCGCACCATCGACGGTGAGTATTTTATGGGTGTGAGTGACATAGGGTGCGACCCGGACAACACTTTCAACCCAATCAAAGGCACAGCCAAGATATTCGCCGACAAAGCAAGAAAATGTGAAACCTATAAACCCAAAGACCTATGAATAACAACGACAATTTAGAAAGCTGCGCATCGCAGAACAAGCGCATCGCCGAGTGGCTGAAAGCGGGCAACACCATCACCGCAATGGAAGCCTTGAGCATGTTTAACTGCTTCTGCCTCGCCAGCCGCATCACCGACCTCAAACAGAAATTCGGCCTCAGCATCGTGACCGACCGCGTAATGACACCCAGCGGCAAACGGGTGGCGCAATATAAACTCGCAGAATGATCACTCAAAGAAAGAATGAAAGGAGAGTAGTTATGAAAGAACCAGAGAAGATTTCTTCGGTAGAAATTTATTACCAATTATTGTGATTTAATCTATTTAATATGATACTTAATGAATTTATAGACAAACTTATTTCTATAAGAGAAAGTTATAATGCTGGTAATTTTAGTGTTAAAGTTCCATATTACTTTGATATGGAAATACAAAGAAATTTTACTCCTTGGCAGGATGATGCGGATATAACTGATGATGAAATATGTGTTAATGTTGAAAACAAATCAGTTTTTATTACAGATAAATATGAAATCAAAAAATCTTATTGGAGTAATGGTTAAAAAAGAAGATAAAGAAAACCCTCTTTTACTTAACACATTTGGTAAAATAAGAGAGGTCCCTATTGGTACTAAAGTCAAAGGAATAGTTGGTTATAAACCTGAAAGGGGAAAATACCATCTTTTCTATAGTCAAGGAATACAAACCGATGATATTGGTGGATGGTATGAAACCATACCTGAGCAGAAAGGTAAAGAGGTTGTTGGAATTGTTATAGAAGATAAGCGTCCTCATGGAAAGAAACCTCATAAACTTTTTAAGTTTTTACAATGGATTGATGAAAACGGTAAAGTAAAAAAGACGCTTCTTAAAAGTGTTAGTAAAGCAACAATTGTTATAGAATAGAATTATGAAAGCAAACGAAGCACCAGAAAAATTATATGTTGAACTTTGTTCTGACGGTGTTTATGCCCATACTAGAGAATGGGAAAATTCAGATAATATCGAGTATGTTCGCACTGATGCCTTTATTGAAAAGGCAGTGAAGTGGTTAAAACAATTCATAACGAATAATGCTGAATGCAATAGAATAATATCAAAGAAAGGTGTAATTACTATGGGCTTGCTTATTGAGGGCTTCAAAAACTACATGAAAGGAGAATAAACTATGGCAACAATGAAATATGGCCGGTACGTCCTTGTCGATGAGACGCGCGGCTCGATAGTATGGTACGAGAGCGACAAAGCCGCCCTCCGCGACCAGCAGAAGAACGGAGGCGAGCTCTTCGACACCGACAACACCGACCCCGAAGACCTCGAAATAATCCTCCACCACGTCCGCCACGGGATGGGGGTAGAGTGATAAAAGCAAAAGATTTTCAAGCGTTAAACCACTGAAAACGTACAACGTATGAATAAGGCCGAAAAAATAGTTTTGCCAGTATTGAAACATTTTGTACTTTTGCAGCGTTCTAAATCAAGTTACGGTGTAAAAACCGTCGGCAAGAGCGTCGGTTTTTTTTATACCCGTTTATTAAACGTCAAGCCACTGGCTTGTTGGTGTGCGGTAGCAGTAATGCCCGCAAGGATTGGTAACTTGATCCTGAACAACACCTGCAAGCCTTTTTTGTTGAATGTTCTAAAAGCAAGTTACAATGAACACACAGCAAGCAATGACGGCGGGAAAGACCGCAATCAAAGAGTACCGCAACGCCATTTTCACCGAGCGCAAGTCGGTAGCCAAAGACATTATTCAAAACACAGCATGCGCCCTCATCTTCTATATGGACGAGGACATAAACCTGCGTACCTATTCTGTAACGGAGGACGGCTTCGAGACGATGCAGTTGCAGATGCTATCCTCGGCGGCAGGTATAGCCAGGAACGCAGTAGAAGATGTGATTGATAATCTCTAAAAACATTACAGCAATGGAAAAGAAAATAGCATTAAAATTCTATATTACCAACGGCGGATTTGTCGCAACGGAAATTGACGAAAAAGGTAACGATGTATTCCTTGGTAAAGAACGGATATACTCAACCGACAATAAGCCATTCAAAGAAGCCATGCTCGAAGCATTATTGGATTTTGCAGAGAGAATAGTTCCGGAACACTACATCATGCACAACAACGAAAAAGATTGTGATACGGTCATTAAAAAAGCGGAGATAAAACTAATATGCGAATAAAACGGTACAAAAAAATCCCAGACAGGTGGGTTGGCGACTGGGGACTAACATGGACTGAGGGTGCTATACTTGCCGATATGCTCGTTTGGGATTGTACCCTTATTGAACGAGCAGAAAGATGTTTTGTAACAGAAAAGAAAGTAAGGCAAGCCATAAAGAAGTTTAATACCATAGACGGGGCAAAAGAATTATTAAGAAGTGGAACAAAGTTCCAGAAAAAAGTGGAACAAAATTCCACATCAAAACGGAACAAAGTTCCATATCAAACGGAACAAAGTTCCACTTTTTCAAAAGAAAAAAAAGAAATCCCCCCCACACCCCCTATAAAGAATAAAAAGAAAACCCAAGAAGAACAATTATTATTCTCTCCGTCGGCAAGCGACGGGGGCGAAAAAAAAGAAGAGGTAAAAGTTTATTCTTTGCAGTATAGGTGTCAAAAGTATTTTGAGGAAGAATTTTTTAAATATAAAGGGGTAAAATATTATTGGGAGGGTGTTGATGCAGGAAATATGAAGATGCTATTAAGAAAACTAAAAAAGGCATATCTTGACAGACACGGAGTAGCCCCGACAGATGATGGACTGGAGATGTTCTTCAAAGAGTTTATTAACTCACTTGTCATCTTTAAGCCGGACAAATTCGTTGATGAAAAGTTTACAATCAAGGACATCAACAGTCAGTTCAATGTTGTTTATCCAAAATTACTGAATAAAAATGGAAACGCAAGCACTAACGCGGGCGGCAGACATGACAGCCGTCCCTCAATGGTTGAGAGAACACTTAATAAATATGCCGCAATGTATGGTAGTGGCCAGCAGGACGGCGGTATCGGTTCGCAGCGTTGACGAGGTGGTGAACCTCACCGAAGAGCCAAAGATATTCAAACTGCAAAAGACGGGAGGACAGATGAACACCGCACTCATCGTCGCCGTCATGGTCTCGAAGATGGCCGACGACATGCACCTCAAAGACGGATTGACGGAGAACAATATCGACGAGATAGTGCATCGTCTCACGACCGACGAGGATGTGCGCTATTGGCTCACGCTGGCCGACATCAGCCTCCTTTGTCGACGGATAGCCGAAGGGTATTACGGCAAGACCTATGGACATTTCGGCCTCGCGGAGTTCAACGAGTGCCTTATTGCTTACTGCAACGAGAGGCGCGATTGCCACAAGCAGCAAAACGATAAGTCTGTGGCGACGCCCAACGAAGCGGCACTCACCCTGAAGGAACTCGGCTACTCGCTTGGAGAGGACGGGCAACTGCAAGTGCCTGACGAGATGAAAGACCGCCGACTGGCACAGCCTCTTTACCTATACGACAATTACGGCAAGCGTGTCGGAATAAACCCCAAAGGTGCTTTCGGGCAGAAGGTAAACGCCGACCGCGTGTATAACCTCGCAAAAGCCTACATGAACGAAAACCCAGACCTCGACCTCGACCAAGCCATTGAGAAGGCTGAAGCCAAACTTAAACAAGCACAGCAATGAGACAAGAATCAATCACAACCAACGAGTGGCACGATGCCACACTGAAAAAGCCGTGGGTGAAGCGCATGGTGCTTGTACGCACCGCCGACAATGCTTATGACGTGGCCTATTTTAACGGAATGTACTGGTGTACACAAGGAGGCCGACCCTACCACAAGGACGGCGACCGCATCACCCACTTCTACATCTTTGAACGATTCACCGTAAAACCTCTTTGACCCATGACCGAAACAAAAGAACCGAAACAATGCCTCAAGTGCGTACACATGTACCCCTTCTGCTCCAACGAAGAGAAGGGTGAGTACAAATACGTCTGCTGTCTGCATGGCAAACGTATAATCGAAGAACCTGAAAATTGTAAAGACTTCAAGAAAGGAGTAAGACCATGAACAACAAAATTTACATTGCCGGTCGCATCACCGGCGACGACGGCTACAAAGCCAAATTCAAAGCCGCCGAAGCGCAGCTCAACGAAGCCCGCCAGTGGTGCGGCAATACCTATCACAACCAATGCCGAAGTTGTATCTTCTACGACCGCAACTGGTGTACCACCTGCCGCATCAGCGACGTGCTCCCACAGCAACTCGAAGTAGTGAACCCCGTGGACTTCGACCTCGAAGGACGGTCCTATTGGCTCGCCATGCTCAAATGCCTCTGGCACCTATCGCGTTGCAAGTACGTCTACATGCTCCGCGACTGGCGGCAGAGCCGTGGCGCACAGAAAGAGCACAACTGGGCACTCCACCTCAAAAAGCAAATCATCTATCAACAATAAAACATCAACACAATGGACATCAGAATCATTACAGGACGGCTCGGTAAGGATGCCGAAGTCAAAAGCCGCGACAACGGCAGCAAGTACCTCTCCTATTCCCTCGCGGTCGATAACCGCAAGAGCAACGGCGAGAGAGAGACAACATGGTTCAACTGCACGCAGAACGTCTATGGCGACGGCGGCAGCAAACTGACCGAACACCTCAAGAAAGGCGTGCAAGTGCTCCTCGTGGGACGCTCCGCCGTGCGTCAGGGCGACAACGGCCTTGTGCATTACTTCAACGTCAACGAGATGGAATTTCTCGGAGGCGGCAACGGCACCACCAAGAAGGAGAGCAAGAACAAAATGCCAGACGACAACGAAGACATCTTTTAAGCCATGAAACACTACATAGGAATTGACCCAGGTTCGCACGGATATATTGTCGTGCTGGACGAGAATGGAGAGTGTATCGGCAGTTGTGCCATCGAGGACAGCACCGAGCAGGATTTGACAATATTTCTTCAAATGGCCAAGCCTTATGGTTGCGTCTGTGCAATGGAAGACGTACACTCAATGCCCGGACAAGGTGTGTCTTCTACATTCTCATTTGGACGCAATGTTGGCTTCTTACAAGGACTGCTTGTCGCTCATCAAATCCCCTACACCCTCGTCACGCCGCGCAAGTGGCAGAAAGAGATGTGGATTGCCAAGGATATGGTCTACACCGTCCGCAAGGACAAGCACGGCGAGGACAAGCGGCAGGTAGCACCCAAGCCCACCTCCATCAACGCCGCAACACGTCTCTTCCCCACCACCGACCTGCGCAAAAGCGACCGCGCCCGCAACCCACACGACGGCAAATGCGACGCGCTCCTCATCGCCCTCTACGCCAAACGCATGAACCTATGATACAGACCTACAAACACCAAAGCAAGTACGACCGTAAGAAACTGCGGTCTGCATTCCCCGGAAGCGACGACGAGAAGCGTTGCTCGGCACTCGTCACCATGATGTACCTCACCATGTCGATAGCCAACGCCTACCTCGAAGAAGCCAAAGACATCCTCCAGCAGTACGCCGTCTATGAGTTCGACACCAAAGGCGAGTGCGAGGCGGCAATCAAACGCTTCGATGCCTACCACGAGCGCATGATGCAGTATTTTCACGGCGAGCCGATGGCGCAGAGTCAGTTTATAGACATCTACGAGATACTGAAAGCCGCCTGCGACGAGCAGATACTGGAGAGCATCGCGCAGTACAACCGCAAGGTCGAGCAAGGAGAATACAAACAATAGAAAAACGTACTTTAACTTTTGTCAAGGGCCGCCTCACGGGTTGGGGTGGCCTTTTTTTTATTTCTTTTTTGCACCATTCAAAAAGTTTTGTATCTTTGTGGAAAAGAAAAAGATAACATGAAATAACAAACCAAGTACAAAGTAAAATACTATGCGAAAGATAAACCTCAATAAACACGAAATAGAACTCTACGACGGCGTGGACGAGATGCCCGTCACCCGCTATCACAAGTTCACACAACTCATGGTGCTCTCAGCAGGCGTTGGCAACGACATCGCCGCCGTCAAGAGCAAGATACTCGGCATAAAGCAGATGCTCGACGACAAGCAGCCCGAAAAGGCCAAAGTCGAACTGCTCAACCTCTACCAGACATTCTTCTTCATCGACACCGTGACCGACCCGCGCTCCCTCGCTATGGCCTGCTGCGTCCACTCGATAGACGGCAAGGTGGTGGAAAGCATAGCGGGCGACACCCTCAAGGACATAGCCGCCCAACTCGACGAGTGGATGACAAAGGCCGAGCGTGACGACATCACGAACTCGGTCAAAAAAAAAATCGAGACCGAACTGGCCTACTATTTTCCAGAGCATACCGACACAAACGGCGAGATGCTGGCACTCCTTCGCCGCGAAATTGAAATCCGTCTCAAACGCATAACCGACAATGAAGACCTCGAACAGAAACACCCCGAACTGGAGCGAGTGCGCCGACGGATGCGCGACATCAACTACGACAACACCCGCCTCTACACCGACTATGAGAAGGAGAGCGACGTATCGTTTGAGCAGGGATGCCTCGCCATCACAGGCGAGCTGCACAAGGACGCGAAGCAGATGACCGTCATGGAATACCACGCCGCGATGAAGCTGCTCGACGAGCGGGCGAAAGAGATGGAGAAGGCAAGGAGCAAAAACCACTAAAACCACACTATTGATAGGCAAAGAGCGAGAAAAATGCCTATCAATACCGAGAAAAAGATAGGCAAAGACCGAAATAAAGGTATAGGAAGACCGAAATAAATATATACACAAAGATATGGCGAACCCGATATTAAAAGAAGACCTTATTGCTAATGACGTACAACCTGCATTAGACAAAATGCTTGAAACCCTCGGGAAAATTGACGGGGCATTAACAAGTATGAGAGGTTCATTGTCGCAACACGCAAAAGGCATTATGGATGATGTGAATGCACACCAAAGCGATGCCGAGGCAATGGGGAAATATGCTGCAAAGATTACCGAGTTGGAAAAAGCAATTAGTGACTTGACAAAAGCGCAGAAAGAAAATGCCAACATGCAAAGTCAAGTTCATGCGGCAAAGGCAAAAAGTATAGAACTATCCGAGTACGAAAAAAGGCATCTGGAAGAATTAGAAAAGAGATTGAAACTTGGAGCAGTATGGCAAGAGCGAACTGCACAAGCGATTGATACGACCAACATGTCGTACAACGCTATGAAAGCAACTCTTAACACACTGTTGTCTACTTTACGCTCATTTGAAACTGAAAGCAAAAAGAATAGCACCGAGGCTATGGCATTGGAATCAGCTGTTGAGAGATTGCGTGATGCCATGAAGGAACTCGATGGAAACACAAAAGCTGTTGCCAATGCCGAGAAGCAAATGGCCGAGGAATCAAAGAAGGCGGCAAAAGAGGCCGCAGATGCAGCAAAAGAAGAGGAGAAAGCATATCAAGCCTCACAGAAAGAATCGAAAGCGAGAGCGGATGCAGCGCAAAAGATACACGATGCACGACAGAAAGAAATAGAAGACGCATTCAAAGCCCGTGACGCAGAGCAGCAACGATTGAAACTCAATGACCAAGAGTTTGCAGCATTGAACCAACTAAAAGCAGCGTTGGCAAGTGAGGGACAGGCGAGGATGGACGCTGTGCAAGGGATAGACATACAGAAGATGTCGTACAACGAACTCTACCAGACCTACAACGCCCTCAAAGACGCGCTTAACAAAATGACCGTCGAGGATCGACTGAACACCGAGGCTGGCAAGAAACTGACCGAACAATCGCTCAAAATCCGCGACACCATCAACGAACTGCAAAAATCCACCGGCAACTACACCCTCCAAGTGGGTAAGTACCGCGCCGCTTTCGACGGACTTGGGTACTCCTTCCAGCAGATTTTGCGTGAGGCTCCGTCCGCCCTCAATATAAACCAATTCTTCCTTGCCATCTCGAACAACATCCCGCAGTTCCTCGACCAAGTGAAAGCCTTTAACGAGGAGCAGAAGGCAATCAAGGCCAACCTCGCCACCATGACCGAGGGTACACAAGAGTATGCCGAAGAGTTAGGCAAAGTGATGACCATCGGACAGAAACTCGCCAAGACTTTGGTAAGTTGGCAGTCATTGGTGCTTGTTGGATTGCTTATCGTCAGGAACTGGGACAAGATTGTTAATTTGATAAGCAAGATAACGACCAAGACGAGAGAGTGGGCGAAAGAGGTGCGTAATCTTCGTTATGAGTACAACGAACTTGACACCAAGATACGAGACTCTGTACGAAACACCAACCTTGAACTTGACGAGATTATGCGCCGACTGCCTAACCTCTCGTCAGGCACAACCGAATGGGCTAATGCCGTTGCAAGGGTGAACGAAATGACCGGCAGCACATTGACCGCCACCACCGCAACCGTTGACGAAGTGGGTAAGGTAACACAAGCCTACAAGGAGCAGATTGAGCAGTTAGCCAAAAACAAGTTCGTTATTGAGCGCATCGCCGAGAGTGTGAAGCAGTCAATGTCTCTTGACGAGGCTATGAAGAACAATCGCTCGCTGCCTGCGATCGCCCGCATCCTCGGCTTGTCCGAAGGCTCCGACGAATACAAACAATTCCAGAAACGCTTTGAGCAATACTACGACGAATGGAGTGCTGCACCTGGTGGCCGTCAAATGGGTGGTCCCGGTATTATGCGTTACGGCATGAGAGGTACGGCACTACGCAAGAACCGTTACCAACTCGACGAGGAGTTCAAGAAGTACCTACAAGATACCTACTTCAAGGATATTCTCACCGAAAAGGAAATTGAATCGCTGTGGGATAAATACTACAAGCCGTTGGTGAGTGGAAATAACAGCGGTAGTGGTGGAAGCAAGCCGAGTGAGAAAGACATCACAGAGCGTTATTGGGAGGCCGAGCGGGCATTGCTCAACGCCATGGAAGAGGGTGTGCAAAAAGAGATTGAGATTAGCGATTGGGAACGCCGTAAGAACAAAGACGAACAAGACAAGTGGTATGCAGAGCAGTTGGCGGCACTCGAAGAGAATGTCAAAAATGGCTTCACGACAAGAGAGCAAGCCGACAAAGAAGCACTTGAACTGCAACGTCAGTACAATGCCTTGCAAGAGGACGAAGACCGTCAGCACAACGAGCGTGTGGTGAAGATACAGATGGATGCCTACCGCAAGCAGTTGGCTATCCGTGAGGAATTGCACAAAAAGGAAATGCAGGCCATTGTGGAAACATCCAAAGCTGACACCGTGCATGTTCAACGACGTGTCCGCAACGCCACACAAGAAGCAAACAAAAACGCCGCACTCGCAACTAATATTGAACACCTTGTCGAAGCAAGGAAGAAGTTGTTGGCAGTCGAGATAGCAATGGATGAGAATAAATCCATAGAGGAGCGTATCAAACTGCTCGAACAACTCAACAAGCAGATTGAGCGTTACGCCTCGCAAATCAGCATCACGCAGAAGATACGTCAGTACGGCAGCGTAAGTGATATGCTCGGCACCTTCATAGGCGGTCGTGTCGGCGGTCAAGGCAAAGAGAACCTTATCAGCAACATTCTCGGTGAGGATGCAATGAAAGCGCGTATTGCAGGCTTCCAAGCCGACAACCCCGACGGTTGGGAAAAAGATTATATGGATTGGCTTGACGGTGAGTTTGAGGAATGGGGCAAACAAGCCATGAGTGCTGCAACAACTTGGTACAGCACCACGATGGGCTATATCAACGACCTTATCAGTGCCTATGTCGAGTTGGCAAATGCAAAGGCAGAGGCGGCGGCAGAGGCTACGGAGGCGGCGCAGGAGGAATACGACAAAGAGAAAGCCTTGCTCGAAGCAGGTTATGCCTCGCGTGTTGAAGCCACCTGGGCTGAGTACCAGGAGAAGAAAGCTGCACAAGAGAAAGCCGAAGCCGACGCAAAGGCGGCAGCTCAGGCGCAGCAGCAACTTAATGAAGCCGAGGCTATGGGGAGCCTTATTGTAGCATCTGCCAACATTTGGAAGACGTTTAGTGCAATCAAAGGATTCGGTGTACCATTGGCACTTGCAGCATTGGCTACGATGTGGGGTTCATTCATCCAGTCGAAAGTGAAAGCCGCCGAAGTCAGCAAGTACGGTGAAGGTGGTTTCGAGGTGTTGGAAGGTGGCAGTCACGCCAGCGGACACGACATCGACCTCGGTGTGCGTAACCGCCGTGGCCGCAGGATGAGAGCCGAGGGCGAGGAAGGTCTGGGTATCTTCTCGCGCCGTGCCATGAACCACTACGGAGCAAACAACATAGAGGCAATGGTGAACTCGGTCAACCGGCTGGAGTTTGAGGGCAACGCCGCCAAACGCATGAGCATTGAACGCTCGGTAGGTATGCAAATACTTTCCATGCCCCGCACCGACCTTCACCGCCTCGAAAGCGGAATGGATAAACTTGTTTCCTACGGTGCCCGGAGCATCCACCACAACCCCGACGGAACGGTGGTCGAGACAAGAAAAAATGCAAGAATTGTCTACAAAAATATTTGACAATAAAAGAAAAAAAAGTATATTTGTAGCAGAGACAAAAAGAGTGTTATTAATTAAATAAAGTACATAGTAAAATAATAGACATGGAACTGACAGAAATCCTGATGATGCTTTTGAGCGGCACGACGGTGGGAGGCATAGCGAGCGCGATTGTGTACCGCCGCCAGAACAAGAAGCTCAAAGAAAACGAAGTCAAGAAAGACGACGTTGACACGCAGCGCGAGCAGATCAACCTCGCCGATGAGTACATAAAGAAAGTGATGGAACTTTCGGAGATGAACTACGAACAAGCCAAGAAGAACGGCACGGACAACGAGGAAATCTTAAAGAAGATAGACTCTGTGGCCGAGGAGCAGAAGCACATCATCATGTACCTCAACGGCGACTACCAGGAGTTTTTAAAACGCAACGGGTTCAAGGCATAAGGTTATGGCAGACGTAATGACATTGGCACCTTTCATCCTCTCGTTTGAGGGAGGATTCGTCAACGACAAGGACGACATGGGCGGTGCGACCAACAAAGGAGTTACCATAGCCACATGGAAGAAGGTTGGATACGACAAGGACGGCGACGGCGACATCGACGTTCAAGACCTAAAACTCATATCCGATGAAGACGCGGTGAACGCTGTGTTGAGACCGCACTACTGGAATCGCTGGAAAGCCGACCAGATAAAGAGCCAGTCGTTAGCGAACATACTTGTTGACTGGGTTTGGGGGAGCGGCGCACATGGAATAAAGATACCACAAAGGATGCTCGGCGTGACAGCCGACGGCGTAGTAGGACCGAAGACCATAGCGGCACTGAACAGAACAAACCATGAGACGTTTTTCAATGAGATAAAGAGAGAGCGCGAGGCTTTTTTCCTCCGCATCGTCGCAGCAAATCCGACGCAAAAGAAGTTCCTCAAAGGGTGGCTACGAAGGCTTGACAGCATTGGCTGGGGCTACCTGAAATGCAACGGAGGAAAAGTAATCAGATTCGCAGACAAATAAAAACCTTCAAAACAATGAATAAAGCACACATCAAACTTCTGCAAGACCGATACATCGAGGCTGTCAACGGCTATGTGGCTGCGTACAACGACAAACACGAGTGCAGTCCCTTGTGTTGGTTGCGCGGTGAGATAGGTGGGACACTGCTATATGACAACGGTAAACGTATTGATTTTCTCGAGATAAAGGCCGACATCGACAATGACATTCCTGTCGGCAAAGGCCTCGGTGCACAGACCGATGAGATGAACTTTATGATGGATGACGAAGTGTGTGGGAACTGCAAGAACGGAGAGGTGCAGAGCGACGGATGCTATTGCCGTTGCAGCAAGAGAGGAAACTTCCACAAATACCTCGA
>Ga0326512_10000732_pt1 | contig 27814 bp, 21 predicted proteins | sample 1_2617_0518_D_FD_203652 | JGI IMG/M metagenome (GOLD analysis project Ga0326512, IMG submission 203652) | Bovine rumen microbial communities from UC Davis, California, United States - 1_2617_0518 | ecosystem: Host-associated > Mammals > Digestive system > Stomach > Rumen | place: USA...
GTTGAACATTTCCCTATGACCCGGAATCCATACATCGTCCGTTGTGGTCTGACCATCTTTAACAAGTGTAGTCGTATATGTACTAGATACCTTCGTTACAGGTACGATGGCATTACGAACTACTTCAGGTAAAAGAGGTTTGATATCAGATTTTAGCCATGCCCTCATATCAGAATTCTCCCATCCACCTGCGGCATATCCAATAATTCCGTCTACGGTCTTCTGGGTAGAATTCATAGCATGAGTTGTTATTAAGTCTCTTGAAATCCAAGTCATTCTAGCTTTGCCTGAACCGTCTGCCTTATCATCTGTATCAAACGCAACAAGTTCCATATACTGTTTACCCATAGAACCAAGGTCAACCATCTTTGTATCGCCAATTTTATAATCAGTTGCATAATTGTTATTTGCAATGATTTCAGCCCAACTATCAGAAATTGTTGAGAAATCTGTAATCGGATACTGGTCGATGGATGCGATAAAGTAGTTCGCCCAGTTTGAGTTAGCCTTATATGTAGCGACCATATTCGCAGGTACATATATAGCACCATTCTTAGAAGCAATCTTTGTTCCGGTGAATGCACTTGTATTAGCAAGCGTAGCCATTGTTGAACTCCTAATAATAACTGCTTCGAGTTTTGCATTGTTATAGAATGCATTCGTATTGATAGTAACCGCACCCGATGTAGCAGACAGGTCAACAGTTGTAAGATTTGAGCAGTTCTGGAATGCGTACTGTTCTACAAGTGCAACTGGTGCTGTAGCAGTTTCAAGTGACGTAGCATTATAGAATCCATATTCACCGAATTTAACTGTATTCGTTGTGGATTCATAACTTGTAGTTGTCCTCATCAGATATTGAACAACAATCGAACGCTTGTCTCTGAACTGTGCTGTGTATGTAGTATTTGCAGAAATCGGTGCAAGAGCAGGACTCCAACCAATGAATTCAAAGTCATCTGTACTGCCCTTAGTAGTTGTAGGTGTAGAGCCACTGTAAACAGGTGTATTACCTTCAAGCACACCTGACTGCGTATAAAGAGTGCCGCCACCATCTGCCTGATTTCTAACGAATGTAGCTGTGTAAGTCGGTTTGAACGATGCTGTGTAAACTGTATCGCCCGTAATCGCTGCAACTGTCGGTTCCCAACCAGTCGAATTGTTTCCGTATGAATCTTTCGGCGTTGTACCGTTGAATGTCGGAACAGTACCCCACGGAACATTAGTATCTGTTTCAACAACTGTGCTACCATTCTTCCATGTAACTGTGTAAGTCTTGACTGTCTTACTATATGCAGCATATACAGTCCTGTCAGCAATGACATTTGTGATTGCGCTAGGATCAGCGACTTCAGAATCCATTTCAGTATTCCAACCAATACCTGTGTAGGAATAATGTCCGTCACTGGAATCAGTTTTAAACGGAATTGTCGGTGCTGTATCCTGCGGTTCGCCATTGTAACATTCAACTGTTTTAAGAGTTGTAGAACCATCATAGGACTTATAGGTGAGATAACTTGTTGTGTAATCAGCTAATACAGTCAGATATGGATAACGTTCCTGATAAGATGCAATCTGTGAACCAGTTAACGCAGTTGTATGCATTGTACCGGAAATCTGAGCATTTACCATATTGTTGCCTGATTCATCCAATCCGCGCATAGTATCGAATATATCAAGATATTCTTCTATTTCGTCATCATCTTCCATTTCCCATGTGAATCCGATAAGACGAACACGGGCATTTGCAGGAATTAGTTTAATCATTGATTTTGTGTCAACCACACTGTTTTCAATGCGGAAAGTTGAAATATTGCTATAACCTGCAATCGTCAAATCTGTAATATTTTTCTGATTGAGAATTGTAAGATTTGTGATTGTATTAGGAAGGTGAAGGACTTTAACATTACCACCATTTGGAAGCGTAATGCCCTGTATCTTTGTTCCGTCAAAATAAATGTTCTCAATAATTGAACAATTTGACAGGTCAACGCTTGTTTGTGTATGTCCTTCAATCGTTGTATCTCCAAGTCCTGAGCAGTTACGAACGTCAAGAGTTTTTAAAAGAACATTGTTACCAAGCGTTAATGACGATAAGTTAATATTTTCATAACTAGAATCGCTGTCACCAATTTTAATGGACTGTAAACGAGTAGCCATAGCAAAATTAGCAAAACCAACTTTTAAACCTGATAAATCACCTACACTTGCAAGCTGTGAAGATGAATAAATCATGATTTCAGTATCATTCAGTGTATCTAATGGGCATATCAGTGTAGTTGTTGTTAATCTTGCACCTCTTTCTTTCACTGTGGCTGAACCAAACTTAACAGTTGGATAAATGTCTGCATAAGGCGTAATGCTAATGTTTGACTTTGCATATCCTCTCAACACGATATAATCAGATAATGCATCACCTGCGTTATATTTACTATCTATATAGCGAAAACGATTGTAAAGCCACCATTTCCGCTGTTCAGCTTTACTGCCTTGTAACATATCCAAATATGAACCGTCACCATCTTCAACAAGTGGCTGAAGATATTTGAACCATGAATCCTCATTGAATAATGCTTCAGGCCATTTTGATTGGTGTTCTTCAAATGCCTGTTCGACGTTTGAATATGACAGCTTGCCTTGTGACCGCAATGTTTGATACATGTTCCGCAATTCATCACCAAATGCATCACGGAGATTATTCCACATTACAGAATCTTGACCATTAAATACATTCGCGCCACCTTGTATATGGTCAATATCTTCTAGGTTATATGAGAATACTAATGCACCCTCATTGTTGCAAATTCTGTTACTTTTATGACCTATATTAAATAGGTGGGAACGGTACTTCTTTAAGTGGTCTGGATACCTCTGACCGTTCCTCACACGTTTCTTTATAAATAGGATTATAGCGTGTGTTCAGACTGTTGCATGGATGTATGACTCACCCTCTTCTCGCTCAGTCGTTGTAGGCAATATATAAGCGAATATATTTATTAGTAATAAAACCATATGCGATTATCGCTATATATTTTCCTAGGCGTTGTCTGTCCTATCAGAGTTTCGCCGCATATTAGAGAAGATTTTTTATACTTGGAACCAACATTTAATCCCAAGTGCCGTGTCAAAGTCATATCCAAGCCATACTATTTTTTTCTTTATGCTCATATATGATTTACCTCTTATGTAAAAAAAGAAGTAGGCGCATAATTACGCCTACTTATTATTGAGTGTTTATGATATTGCTGTTCCCATGAATGACGGGAATGCATTTTTCGCTCTACTATCGACCATCAGGAATAACTCAGTGAATAAATAGTAGAATAATGCGCTTTGCAGTTCTGTATAATTGCCTATCTCTGCCTTAAACTTAGCAAGCCTGTAATCAGCATTGTCGGTTGTATATGTAACATCACCGTATGTAACAGGTTCAGGAAGTGCAACATTTGTAGCTGCTGTTCTATCTGTTGTTACAATCCATGATGCAAAATCTGCAAGCTGTTCAGGGTCTTCATATGGCGGGTCTGTATCAGGAAATCTTGCTTCGAAGTCATCAAGCCAAGCATCAGTTGAATAATCATCTGATTTAAACAGTACACGATTACTTGTATTATTCTTAACTTCCCATGATTCATCATTGCTTACAAAACCGAATGTATCAGCAGTTGATTTATCATTGTTGAAGTTGTAACATCCTATGAAACTTGTTGTTCCATCATTGGGATTATGCCAGAATGCAACAATCGGGAAACCGTCAATAGACTGTCTAACTTTGCTATTTGTAGTCTGTGAAGGTGTCTTATACGGACAAACATCGTTAAACAACCTTGCCAATTCAACATTGTTTGCTTTTTCGGATGATGCAACGTCTGCCTTGAAACAGAATGTACTTACAGGTATTGCCTTGTCATTTATTGCGTATTTATCTACATGCCCGTTACTAAGAGTGAAACCGCTCTTGAATTTCACTTTATAGTTCTTCCTTCGATAATACTGTGAAGATGTACCTTGAACGTCTATCTGAGCATTAGTAAAGCTAAAACTCTTTGACGGATTCAGTAAGTTCACGTAATTACCGGAGCATGTTTTCTTATCACCTTTGTACTGTGGCAGTTCTGGACAATCAAAAATCATATAAGGAAGATTTGACGGAAGATTTGTAATATCTATCTTTCCGTATGCATCATAAACATTGTTATGAGTATATCTTTCAAGCATCAATGTACCGTTCTGAGTATCTGCAATCCAATTACTAACAACCTGATATCTGGTTAAATCGTTATCATATACACGGATGCAGTACAAATCAATCGTACAGGCAGAAGAGCCAACTGTAATGTTTACAGGTGTTGTCTGTGAAAAGTCTTCATCGGCAGGATATTGAATTGCGCCTGAGTTAATCCCGTTAATATAAATATATACAAGCCTATTTTCTGTACGCTTTTCTACAACAAATGAAATCCTGATATGCTCATCTTCTTTGTACTGTGTAGAAATTTCAGACTGTTCAGCTTTTAACGTGGCTTTCTGTGCTGTAAGTGTAATTCCTCTTCCTTCACTCATACATGAGAAAATGACTGCATCATAATCAAGTACGTTTCTAGTTGCAAATTCAATTTCAAACGTCTTACCTGTATTTCTAAAGTCTGTAGCAAATGGTTTATAAGGAATAGTAAGAGTTGCTCCACCTGAAATACTACAACATGGAATATCATCACTATCTGTCAACCATCCATCTGTAATCCAATTAAATCCTGTGAATAAACAACTTATCTTGTCATTGCCTGTTCCATATTCCCATACATCAGGATGTGCTTCATTGTTTGACCGTCCTTCAGAAGATAAGAACAACGTCAATGAATCGGTTTCAGCTTCAACATCAATATCAAGTTCTGTAACTGTAATTGTGATAGTTTTTGTCGCTGTGCCACTTCTGAAATTGATAGTCAACTCACCTGCGTTATTCGCTCTGTATGAGAACGAATGTTCAGTTCTGTCAACTGTCTGCGTAGAGACAACTACGTTATTTACAGAAATAGTTACTTCTGCTGTCAAGCTGTTTGGATTATAAACCTGATATGGTATCGGAATTGTTGAATACTGTTTCTGTGTAGTATCATTGAAACTACTTGTAATAATCGTTGCTGTACTATTCGGGTCTACATAAGTGAATTCATAGTACAACTCATTTGAGCGAACAGTTTCATTATTGATAACGGATTCAAAGTATACATTTAAGCTATGTCCACCGTGAGTCTGTGCAGGTATTGTGTAAGACATTTGCCTATTAGAAACACTTGTAACCTGTGTTCCGATTTGATGCCCGTCCAAAATGAAATACACTGTCTTTTCTACAGAACCTATAGGCGTATAGCTAAATGTGAATGCGCTGCTATACTGTGCTGTGCTATCAAACGGGGATGAAATTGATAATACAACACTTGTGATATTGAATGTAGTTGTTTTAGCTTGGTCATATGTATCCGAAATACGAATTTTTACTTTATTCTGTCCTGTTTGCAGATAAGGTGCGATATTGATTGTAATATTTCCTTGTTGTACTTGGAAACTTGCCATAACAATTTCATTTACGGCAATTCTTGCAGTTCCATCACCTGTAGCAAGTTCGTTCTCAATACTCGACCAATTAAATGTAACATTGCAAGTATCTGCTCCACTAGGAACTGTTCTACTAAGCCAACCTGTAGTATTTGTACATGTGAAAACGGCAGAAACAGTTTCACCGCCGCCGCCACCGCCGCCGCCACCGCCTGTAGCAAGCGGAATGCCATTTTCTGAAACAGTTCCTCTATATGTCGGGTAAACATACCCTGTATCCATATCCTGATATAACCCTAAGTCATCCGGGTCTATTGATACATCTTGCATATCTGCTTCGAGTTTAGCAATTTTCGTATCAATCTCAGCTTGATGATTTTCTACGTCATCTGCTTTTGACATTGCATTTGTAGCGATTGTTTCAGCAGATGTAGTGATATTTAAAATCTCCTGTTTCTTTGTATTTTTCGCTTCTTCAATTTCAGCGATTGCGTCCTCAACAGCTTCTTCTTTCGCATCTGTTATCACTGTTTCAGCTTGTGCTAACATAGTAGCTGTATGAGTTTCAGAAGCTGCTGCTGCACTGGCTGAATTAGCTGCGTTTGTTGCTGCGGTCTGTGTTGCAGTCATAGCGGTCTGAGCATCGTTTTTATATCCTTTTGCTTCTTCTGCATATTCACGGGAATCCTCGTTGTAATGCTTGACTTCATCGTATGTTGCCATACGCTTAATATTACCTGCGGAAAATGCCATATATGCAGCTTTTCCGTCTATAGAAGTCGGGTCATCCTGTAAAACAACAAGTACCTCGCCGGGAACTGCTTTTGTAGGGTCTAAGTCTCCATAAGCCCCTCGTCTGTGTTGTATAGCCATTTAGTCACCCCTCTACTTCTGTATTCCAGTCGGTGAATAATCCACCGTCCAAGTTACCATCTTTTATATAATTAACTTCGCCCATCATCTGATCATAGATATCAGAAGTTGGGTCATTTTCGTTTTCTGCGTCTTCCACATATCCGCTTGTTTCGATATATACAGATACATTGTTTGTGGTAATTCTATCTCCACCGTATACTGAGACATTGATATATCCCGGTTTCTGCAATACTTCCCACGGAACAGCACAAAGACCATCGTTAATGATGGCTTTGTACGCTTTATTCTCTTCAGTTGTAAATATTGCTGTTTTCAGCGGAGCATTGTTCCACTCACCTGTTTTAAACGAAAATGACGCAAGCAGATAATTCATTGATTTTTCAACGGGTTCAAACTTATCTACCCGTCTTATAGTCTGATTTGTAATCTCAAAATTAAGCTGTGCAATCATATGATTACCTCTCATTCAAGTGCGTCTACAAAGTCCTGTGCGGCATCTGTTAAATCGCTGATAATATTCTTTGTTTCCCTACTTGTAATAACGCGATCAATTCTTTTATTATCGGTTATAACCTGCCCTGTTGTTTCATCAATTTCCGAATATGTAACACTCATTCTTACACCAACTGAATCGTTAAACACTGTTACTGAAGTCACTGTTTTCATACTGTTATCCTTTCGTTATATAAATGTTCTATATGTTCTTTAGCTTCTTCACCGTAGTTCGGCTCATCTTGGTTATTTATTTTATATTCTGCATTTTTCATATAATCATCATTGTTTACAGGTTCTTGCGGTTTAATATTGTATTCTTCTAATCTTTGAATATTAGTACTGCCTTGTAAACTTTTCATTTCCCAACCAAATTCTAAATTTGGTGTTCCATGAACTACAAAATATGACGGTGTTCTTTTTGAAACATAACAATCACCATCACCATATTTTTGTAAAAATACCTGATAATTATTTAATTGAACGGTTTCTGCAAATATAGGATCAATAGCTATATAGCAATCACCGTCTTCATTTATTATACCGTCACCTATATCTCCAAAATAAGGTGTTGCTGTTTCGTAACAATATAAAGCCCTAGAACTATAATTTTTTGTATCTATTACTCTATTCTTCGATGAAGCCGTAAACGAACCTGATACAGTTAATTTCCCATGTACATATACACCGTCTGAATCAAGTTGTATATATGTTCCGCTCATAGAACCAACTTGTAGTATCAACTGAGCATTAGATGTAGCCCATGTTTCAACAGTACAACTCTGTATAAAGCTACTACTAGGATACCAACTATACATTCGACCAAGTTTTGTGGAACCAGATTGAACATAAAATGAATCCCCATTCATATATGCATTATGTCCATCACTAGATGTTTGAAGAGTTCCGTTTAACGTTGCTCCATTACAAGTTAAATGTCCTGCTGAAGTAACTTTAAAAGAACCACTATTAAAATTCATAGTGCCATATGTAAATGAAATTTCGCCACTACTTAAATTGATTTGGTTTCTGTATGACGAATCTCTTAATGTACCACTTGTTATTCTAGCAGCAGACATTTCGCCTGTTGTAATCAGGCTTGCGTTTAATACACCTGTAGTTATTCTACTACCACTTATCGTAGTACTGCCATATGTACCTACATCATATGCAGTAAGAACACCAGATAAATCCAACCGCGATGCGGAAATTGTACCCGTAGTAATTCTGTTACCGCTTATAGTCGTGCTGCCATTATTTCCCACATCATATGCAGTAAGAACGCCAGATAAGTCAAGTCGTGATGCAGATATAGTTCCTGTAGTTATTCTATTGCCACTTATGGTTGTACTACCGTTATCTCCTACATCTGAAGGTTTGAGATAACCAGTAATTGTGGCATTTTTCATAGTCACTTTTCCATCAGAATCAGCTACAAAATTTCCATTACCTAGATTGATTGAGCCTTTTTTGATGTTTATAGTTCCGTCAGTTAAATTTATATAAAGGTTTGGATAGTTGCCACCTTCCTGTGATACAATAGAACCTGTTTTAATTAGATTAGCATTTATTGTTCCTGTTGTTATTCGACTGCCACTAATAACTGTACTGCCATTATCTCCTACATCAGAAGCTGTTAAAAAACCGGATATATTGAGTCTGTTTGCATCAATAGTACCTGTCTTAATACATCCACCGTCAATAGTTGTTGTTCCATTTGCAAGACCTGATATCGTTGCAACGCCACTTAAATCCAAATGTGAAGCCGATACAGTTCCAGTTGTGATGTTTGCTCCATTGATAGTAGTAGTTCCATTCCCTGCTAAATCTGTAAACTTAGCATATCCATTAAGTGTAACGGTATGATTTGATATATCTGCTTTAAATAAAACATTATTACTATTATCTCTTACAACTAAAGCCCCTGTATCAATCCAATCTGCATTTACGCCTGTTGCTGTAAGTATGCGCGATATCAAATCGCCATTTACTCTAAGCCCATACCATGTAGGATTAGCGTCCAGACCATTAGCAGTAACAGTAATTCCTACATCTGAAAACAGAATTCTAATGGCTGAATCATTGAGGTTAGGTTTATTATGTAAATAATATTTCGTTGCCCCATTCTCAACTCTTTCCGTCTTATACATGCCATTTGAATTAGCTATATCGGATGCAAGTTGTGCTTCTATCTGTTGTCTTGTTGTTCGCTCATTTTTAATTCTCTGTCTTAAATCCACATAGTTCTTAGTCTCTGCTGAAAATCGAGCAGCACTATTACGTAATGGATTTTGAGCAGCAGAAACAGTATTTTGTGAACCACTTGTACTAAATCGTGTACTTGAAACAACAATAGGATAACCATTATTTTTACGGTCAAATACTATCGCACAGTCACCTGCTTCAATCGAAGGATCAGACGCATGAGAAATATTTGCTTTCCTAAATTGAAAGCCTATTAGTTGTGTTCCTAACCATGTTAGAATTTCATTTGCATTTGATTCCGTGATGAACTGATTTCCACTAATAGAAACTGTGTATCCTTCTGTACCGACTGCAATCGCTTTTTCAGACTGTGAAGAATTTTGCGTATCTTCAGCTTTCACAATCGCCTGTACTCTAGTTATAACTACATCGTCAACGGATATCTGATGGCTATATAACGAACTGATTACATGAATATCTTGAGGCCATGTAAATGTACCACCATCTTTCGTTGAGATTGTATTCCACGGATTAAATGAACCGCCGTTTGCGGCGTCACCTGATGTATAAGAAGGTGTTCCATTATCAAAAACGCCACCATCCAAACCATCCATAGTAGTTTCAAGCGTTGTCTGCGGATACCATTTCAATTCAAGTTGTCCTTCATTATTGCATCTTGCGAAACAACCGCAAATTTGAGCGCACCATGAAATGATTTCTCTATATGTAGTTTTATCTTTTTCAGGTGCGGTTGTGATAGAATAATTTTTATGTGGGAAATTATAAGTATTTAGCGTAACACCTACATCTGTACAGCAATTCCGCACAATGTCATCTATCGTTGCCGGGTAGATTTGATTACTGCTACTATACGGAACATCGAAGAAGTACATGTAATCATAACAGTCAAGGGAAATCAGTTGCCCGTTATATGTAGCATTATCGACTATATATTTCCCTTTCTTTATCTTCTCAACATTCTCGCCTATTTGAAGTCCTATTTGAACCTCAACTCTTGCTCCGTAAAAATCATATTCATCATAATCCCCATAAACATTGTTTATCGTCAAATGACACTTGTTTATGATTGCGGAACCGATTTGAAAATCACTGTCACCAGATACTGAATCATCTAAAGATAAACCACCGTTCCTGATATTTTCATTTGTTAAATTTAGTACCGTGTTATCTCTTAGCGTAATTTTTACGAACTCTTTATAATCTCGTTGATCGTTGGCTAATGATTGTCTCCATGCTTTTGAAACATTTACCACAATACAATCACCTACCTTTCAATCAAATCGAATGTTAATGATGCTAGAATATGTTTTCCATCCCACCACCATTTAAAAACGCCATTTCTATCACCTACATAGAATGTTCGTGTTTGATTTTCGCCTGCCATTAAGTCAAAATATGTAACATCTATGTATTCTGGGTTTACTGCTTGCAAGACTGTTTGTGCATCTGTATCATTTATTCCGTTATAGCCTATCTGTATCTTACGCTTCTGTGCTACACGGTTTTTATGCATTATAGAATCATCAGTTCTACCACTTTCTCCTGCACTTACATCTTGTAACCCCCATTGCCAAGTAGAAGGACACGGCATAGCTGTTCCGTTTACTTTCCAAAAAATTCTAGCCATGTTTGTACCTCGTAAAAAAAGAGAACCACCTAAGTTAACAGGCAGTTCTCTTATATTTAAAATCCGTATTGTGCTGTGGGATTATTTCTATATTCAACAGATTCGCGCCCACGTTGCACTGCTCTAAACAAAACCTCATCATTTTCAGTCTTGCATACTACGTTAATAATTGGTTGCTGTTGATTATTCTGATTAGCCATCATAGCACGTACATATCCTTGTGCTACTGCATCAACAAGCGATTGTTCATCTAATCCAATGCCAGATGAATTTGATACAATCGCGTCAGCAATCATACCCATTGTCTTTCTATTAGTAAGAGGAAGAACTGCTTCGTCACCTGCTTCACCGACACCTATGATTGACGGGTCTGTGAATAAACCACCTTTAGCAGCCCAAGGATAATTTACTTCAAATTGAGGAATATCAACCCAATTCTGACCGTTATTATAATACTGAGGCCAGAAAGAAACAGAAATTGTCGGGATCATAAGTCTAATACTATTTATACCATTTTGCAAGGCGGTTATAATATTTGCACCCGCTGTATAAAATTCAGATTCTATTCCTTTTAAATTTGATAAGCATTCTCTAAACATTCCATTTATATCTTCAAATGCACTTTTTATTTCAGCATGTCCTTCGCCTAATCCTTTTACTACACCTTGCATAATTCCTTTTGCCTGAGTTGATGCATCATCTTTAAATTTTGAAAGATTATCAATAAATGTACGAAGCATTTCACTGGCTTTATTCACTATATTTTCCAAGTTGCCCATTTCGGAATCCATTCCGTTGATAAGACTGCCAATTATTTCTGAACCACTATCTATAGCAACTTTAGCAATCTCTTTAGCTTTTTCATTCAGTGAATCAAGCAATGACTTTATATTCTCAATTTGACCAGTTAATTCACCCTCTTTGGACTGAATTCCTGATATCAACTGACCAATTATTCCCTCTCCACCTTCTTTAAGATCGTTGCCAATAATTTTTAAATGAGCGTCAAACTTTTCTTTCATAGCAGTTACAAGATTTACAACTGCTACAAGTGCATCTGGTTGTTTATTTGCGATTCCTTGTGCAACACCTAATGGAATATTTTCTGACATTCCGGAATAAACGCTTGACGGTGAATTGATGCCGTTATGAATTCTGAATTTCTCTTGCATCAATTCAGACATTTGCTGAACCATATTTATAGGCTCTTGCTGTTTTGCCTGAATACCAGTTCCAATTCCCGTTGGGATTTCTTCAGATGAAGATTTGAATTTAGGAATATTTATTCTAAATGTTGCTAATGCCTTACTAGCTAAAGTCTGGATCGCATTTGTAAGAACGCCGCCTTTTTCATCTACAGCTTTGCCAGTCTCACCGACATTTGTCTCCATTGTGGAGTAATACTGTTCCTTCTGACCGAAACTTGCAAGGAATTTTGATGCAAGCCCACCGATTATAGGTAGTAATGTTTCAATTAGTGATGGAGATTGACTTGTTGTTTCGTTATAGGCTTTTGAATGTTCTGTTGCTGTAGCAACTAAATCACCTGCTGATTTAACTTTATTCCCATAGTTTTCTGCTTTACTTGCCGTTGAATCGAATGATGCTCCTGCACTGTCTGTAGCTGAAATAAGCGTATCAAATGCACCTTCTCCAAGACTTTCATCAATAGCAGCTTTGATTCTAGCAGGATATTCGCTTATCCCTTCCCATTTAGTTGTAACAGAAGATAATGCTTCTGTCGCACTATTACTGCTTTCCTGATAAGCATTTACAAAATCATTTGTAAGCGTTCCATAATTATCACCTAAACTAGCATCAAGAAGTCCTAATGCTGATTTAATTTTGTCAAATGCTTCTTCTCCGGTTATACCTAAAGTATCGTATGCTGATTGTGAATTATCAACATTGCTTGATAATCCTTGTATTGATGTACTAAGGAAGTCGACAGCTTCTTTTGATTCATAACCTGTAGACGCAATTTTCTTTACCTGTGTTGATGCTGTTTCAGCACTTACACCTGCTTCTTCAAGTGTAGTCTTAAACTGCTCTGCAAATTCTGCCTGAGTTATCGTTCCTTCTTCCCACGCTTCTTTCAATTCAAACAGTTTATTTTTTACATCTTCGCTAATTGATCCCATCTGTTGAAGCTGAGTAATAAAATCGTCTACAACTTTTCCTTCAGGCGTTAGCATTCCGTTTCCACCTGCCATTTTGTCTTGCAGTTCGGAAATTGCTTTACCTGCAAGCAATAGGCCGCCAAGAACTGAACCTGATACACCTTCAGCTCCTAATATTTCTATTAAGCCTTTAAACGAATTCTTTAATGTCGCTATAGCTTTTGGTAATACTGTGGCAAGTTTTTCTTTTAATGTTTCCGCGCCATTTATGATGCCTTTAAATACACCACCACCCGCATTTGCTACTGTTCCGTCTGTTGCAACTTCTGTTAATACACCTTTGATACTCTTTATTAGTGCTTGTTTAATAGCCCAACCTGCAATAATAATAGGAACTTTAGCAGCAATTTTAGCAACCAAGATAGTTGTCATTGCACCAAAAATTGCATCCCAAGGTAAACCAGTAAGAAATGTTCTTATATTTCCACCAATTTCTTGAGAATGAGAACTCAATGCATCAAATGCACCTGCAAATAATAAATACAACGCATCAGCTATAGCATTTATAGCATTAGTAGCTTCTTCTACAGTATCTTTATTTCCTAAAATTCCACTTATTCCTTCACCGATAGTATGCCCAATCTTATACCATAGAGTAGTATCTCCAAATGCAATAGAAATATCTTGCGCGATTTTCTGAACAAGTTTATTGATTGAATCAACCATATCGTCAATCTTTACATTTTCGATAGCACCTCTTAATGCATCATGTATTGCTTGACCGATTCCTGTTCCTTTTTTTAATGCTTTATCTACATCACTTTGAGATATATTGTTGAAGCTGTATAAACCTTCTACTCTTACATCAGTTGTTCCAAGATTTGAAATAAATTCATTAAGGAAAGACCATGCTTTGTTCCAAATCTCTGCAAGTCCAGTTCCTAAATCCTTCCAATGGACTCCGTTAATCATATCTGCAAATGCTTTTCCGATTTTATTTCCCGCAGTGACAACATCCAAATCAGCGAAAAATGACCTTATAGAATCAATAACGCCGTTTAATCCCGTATAAACTGTAGATGCAATAAAATCAAAATTCACAGTGGCAATAAGAGAATTTATGCCATTTGCAAACATTGAACCAAGTTCTTTCCAATTGAAATTGGATACAAAATTATATGCAACAGTAAATAATCCATTAAGAATGTTTCCTAGCGCAGTGCCAATTTTATCTATATCTATCTGATTGATAAGTTGGTTAGCATTCTTAGCAAGTTTTTGTCCTAATTGTGACCATTTGAAATTGGTTGCAAACCTATTAACAGCATCAGCAATACCGTTAAGTCCTGCTGATATTGCATTAACTAGAGACTTGAAATCAATTTTCTCAACAAGTGCATTTGCACCTCTGGCAAGTCCTTCTCCAAGTCCTGACCAATTAAACTTAGTCGCAAATCCTTCAGCGATATTCCAAAGGATATTGAATTTATTTGTCAGAAGTTTTCCAAGTTCTTCCCACGGAATTGATTCAACTAAGCCGTTTGCACCGCTTGCAAGTTGTTCGCCTAATCTTTGCCAATCAATTCCATCTACCAGTCTATTGATAGAACTGAAAACTACGTCAAGTCCTTCACCGATAAGTCTTCCGATATCTTCAAAATCTAATTCATCGACAAATCCGTTAAATGATGTAGTAAAAGCGTCTATCCATTCACCGATTTTTTTCTTAGCTTCTTGTGGGTCGAAAATGCCAAGTAGGTAATCTACGAAATCATTGATTCCTTTTGCTACTTCTCTACCAAGTCCATCCCAATTCTTTTTATCGAATTGTTCTTTGATTCGTTTTGCCCATTCACTGATGTATTCTTCAAGTTTTCCTAATGGAGATTCAAGTCCGTCAAAATCTAAATCAAATGCACCATCCATCAAATCATCCATATCGCTGATATTCGGTTCATATGTTCCACCTGACGGAGATTTATTTTTATTTTTTGTTGTTGACTGCTCTAAATCTTTAGAAAGCTGATTTAATTCATCAAACGGAAGGACTGATAAATCTTTCTTTAGTTTCTTAGTCGCATCATCCGCATCTGATAGCCCGTCAGCAACATCACTTGCACTATCTGACATATTGCCCAAGTTATCTTCCGCATCATCCATTCCATAATCATCAAATGTAAAACCTTTTGATCCACCTTTATATTTACCGAAAAGTGTCTGCATAAATGTGGAAAATGCTTTTGATACGATAAGGACTTTTTCAAGTAATTTATTGAGAATAATTACTACATGCCTAATCGCTGCTGCAAATCCAACGCCGATTTCAGTTGTGATTGCCTGTAGATTTGCGCGAAGAATACGAATTTGGTTAGCCAACGATTCTGAAGTGGCTTTAAAATCCCCGGTTTGTACAGCAGTGTGATCAAGTAAATACTGATAACGAAGCATCACTTTCTCAGCTTGCGTCATTTCCGTATATGACTTCGTGATACCTTGTGCTAAAGCATATTCTTTTAAACTAGCTACACTGAGGTCAAGTCCGAGACTTCTTAATGGTCTGACCATACCTGCTAAACCCGCTTGGATTTTCTGGTATGCATCGGCTGTATCAATATTATAGAAAGCAGATAAGTCACCTGCTAACTCAACCATTTTTATTGCCATTACAGACGATTTATCAGAAGCAATATTTGATGCTTTGAACATAGCATTCAAAGTACCTGCATACTGTTTAGCTGCGCCCTGTGCGATACCGAAGTTATTGATTGCATTTCTTGACCACTCTTCGATGTATCCGGTCATATTTTCACCGAATACCGATTCTATAATATGGTCAATTTCTGTAATATCGCCACCTAACGTTAGTGCTTCTTTTGCCCAATTAAATACACCTGTAATTCCACGGAAACCTATTACTGTTGCAAGAAGATTTTTTAGGCTAAGATGTAGAGTATCAACTGAAGGTACTTTTTCTTTTAACCCACTTACTTCTTTTCCGAGTTTCTGTAAACCAGATACGGCAAGATTTACTTCGGCTCCTAAGAATTTGCCAAGATTCTTACCTAGTTTAACAATCTCAGTTCCTAATAATTTAAGTCCTGAAGCTACTTTTTTAGTAAGTTGCCAGAAGGTCTTAAAACTTTCACCTATTTTTCTAAATAATTCACCGAATATTTTTGCAGATGGATGAATTGCAGCAAAGTCTTGCTGTAATCCTTTGATAGTTGCACTCGCATTGCTAAATAAATCAGCAAAAAAACTTATAGATGAGTTATTTGAAGCAAAACTCTTGTATACGTCCTGAACAGATGCACTTGTTTTACCACATGTCGCCGCAAGATTTCCTAATCCTTCTGTAGCTTTTGCTAAATTATCAGAAATAGGTATATTTGCTAAAGATGTGAACATATTCACTAATTCTGATGTAATATCCGCAAAATTATTGGAACCTGAATCAAATTTATTTATACTGTTGATTAACGTTCCTAATGAACGGGCAAAACTGGAAGCTGCTTCAGCACCATTTCCTGCATCTCTTAAATCATTGCATAACTTTCTAACTGATTGAGATATCACATCGAAAGTTGATGGATTAAACGTTTTTGAAGCATTTATAAGCCTTGAAATGCCGTTTACAAGTGCAGCAACGCCACCTGTTTTGACATTTATACCTGCTACATCATTCGCAAGTGCTTTAGTGCTATTTGCCATAGCTTCAAATGAATTCGCATCAAATCCACTAGATGCATCAATCATTCTTTTTAATCCGTTAGCAAATCCTGTAAAACCACTGCCTTTTATATCTGTTTTAGCTATAACTGAATATGCTCTAGTCATATTCTTTAAAGCATTAGATACGTCTGTCATTTTTGACGGGTCAATTTTTCCTAGAGAATCATTGATATCTTGTCTTAACCCTGACGTATTTACGGCAAGATTTAAGTTAATCTTTCCGTAATCCACTTCCTTTGCTTTCGCTACAGCTTTCTTAATTGCACTTGTAATCTGTTTCTCGATGCGTTGTTCATCAATAACCAAGTCTAAAGGTATCTTAGTTGCAGATTCCTTCATTGACTTGTTTTTAATTTCATTAACTCGCTCGATAACATTTACAAACGAATCATTTATAAACGCACTTTTAAATACCTGTGCATCTTTTGTACTCGCAGGTTCATTTAATGCTCGCTTCGCATTTTCAAGCATTTTAAGTAGCTTTTCTACATGTGAAGCAGCTTCGTCTGCTCCTGATGCGACATTTGGATATTCTTTGAGTAAATAATCAAAAAGTCCTTCATCAAGATGTTCGCCATTCTTTGAAACTAGATTTCCAAAACCACCTTGAAACCAATTTTCTTTTATACTTTTTGCACCTTTGCCGCCTTTTCCTGAACCTTGCGCGTTTAAAATATCTTTGGAATTTATGGGATGATTTGTAACATATTTCATAAATTCCGCATATTCATGAATAAGATCGTCACTCATGCCATGCATGTATTGCTCAAATGTATTTTTTGTTACACTCCCGGCTTCATTGACGGTCTTAATAATATCATTCAGTTCAAATCCACCACCATTTTCATCTTTGGCGATTTCATTAAACATTGTTTTTATATCTGCCTGAATCCGCTTAGTCGCGGATTTATCAAGGTTAAAGGCTTTCTCAAAATCCGCAGCAATTTTCTTTGCTTCTTGGTCTGCAACTGCTTCAACATCCATGATTGCGTATTTCATGCGTTCCATCTTACTCGCACCGGATACTTTAATGTTGAAGTCTAAAGCCTTACCTTGTAATTTACTAAAATCAATTTTACTAATTCTTTCCAACTGTCCGACCGTCTGAGACAAGTCTGGCATTTTGAAGTTCTGTAAAGTGGAAAGAGTAGTAATCATTTTTCTTAAATTGCCTACATTACTTCCAATCTTTTTTAACGGGGTATTTAATCCCATTAAGGACGCACACAGCCTGTCTATAGACTGTTCAGCATCTGCGGAACTGGACGCTATTTCTATTTGTAGGCTGTCTATAGTCAAATCATTACCATCTGCCAATTTCGCGCCCCCCTTTATATTTTTAGATACAAAAAAAGGCGGTAGTTATTAACTATCGCCCCTTCTTCTTATTTGGTTTCAAGAACAACTCTTGCATATTCTCAGCGAATTGCTGCCTTGCCTTTTCTTTATCTTCTTCGGACATTTCTTCTGTGACTTCGATATTTTGTGGAACATTTTTATTATCGAGCGGTTTCTTAGGATATTTCACCTTTTTGCCATTCAGTGCGCTTGCGACTGCTATTCTTACATATACGCCATTCAACCATGACGAATATTCAATTTCTTCAGTCCTCATTTTGACTTCACGTTCATAACGTGCATCGTACTCTTTAATGAATATATCTATATCATTCGGAGTACTATGAAAGAAATCATGTTTAGACATTCCGCGACTTATCGCTGCTCGATATAATCTGCCTAGAATTATGTCTCTGAAAGTTTCGTCTGTTTTCTCTTGTGATCTTGCGGTACTTTCTTCGGTTTCTTTTCCGTTGTGAGACTTGTCATCCCTACTAACTCGAAAAAACCATCTTCACCCATCTGGTCAATACATGTAGTGAAAAGATCATACCAGTTATCTATATCGCTATTTTCATCACGAAGCAATTTTACCGCAAGTCGTTTTGCTGCATTGATATCTGGAACAGTACCATCTCCATCGGGCTGTGAACCGTGATGCTCAAGTAAACCTGCATAGAAACAAATCAATGCTGTGTACGGAATATCTGAAACACCTGAAAGCATCTGTTTAATATCATCGCTTTTACTAAGGTCTACCATCAGCCCTGAAATCTTTTCAATGCACTCACGGCAAAGTGATGCTTCAATCGTGAATTCAAGTTTATAGTCTTTACCATCAATAGGAATAATTTTATACATAGAAGTGCGGCCTCCCGTTAAATATTATTAAGTTATTATCATGTAGTAGTTTCTGTTGGGTCTGTCGGTGTAACCTTTGCATCCATTTCTTTATACTCATCAATCGTGCAAGAAATAGTCGCAACCAGAAGTTCATTCTGCCCGATATCCGGGAGCGGAACCTTTGCACCCGGTTGAGCAACAACGAAAAATGCTTCGTCAAGGTTCGGCACATCAATCTGGAACCATGTTCTCTTACCTGCTGCAAGTGCGGTCTGTGACGCTGTAAGCATTCCTTTGTAAATCGGCTTTGTTTCAGTTGTAAGGTTAAAGTCGAAACTCCAATCGCCACCAGTAGACTGTCTACCAGAAATGTTACGTTCAACCATATCTTCAAGAGCAGAAGCGTCAATCTCTTCCGTATCAAGTTCGATACCAGAAATGCTATTTACTCTAGGAAGAAGGGTGAAAGTAGCGGGTTTTGTACCTGCGGTTGTTTCGATACCATAGCTAAGTTTAACTCCGAGTGTGCTAACACCTGCAATCGTAACTGCCATATTAGTTTCCTTTCTCCCCTAACTAATTGGGGTTAGCGATTACTTTTTCTAGTAATCGGTATATATCAAAATTCACTTATATCTTTTAAAAAATACCCGCAATAGTTATTCAGAACAAATCGGCTTGTAATCTTTGTAACGGTATCACTTACTTTAATCGGTTCTGAATTGCCTATTCTGCGGAATCCTAACTCTATAAAAAAGTTTGCGCTTGCTGTATCAATGTCATACAGTGTTGTATATTTGTTTGAGTTTATGTAGGCTTCAGTTTCAAAGGTTAGGTTTATGCTTGCTTCATCATTCAGCAATGTACTACCACCTGTCGGTCTACCTACAAGTTTGAAATTGGCATAAGGAAAATTAGCCTGTTTCTTTGTATCGAATACCATCCCGAAGTATTTAGCCTTTGAATTGGCTAACAGGTATTTTCTCCATGCACTATATACATCATCTACACTGAATTCAATTCCCGTAGCCATTACTTAAATACCTCTTTTGCTATCTCAATAAACTGTTTATGAATTTCCGTATCAGCATAATACATTGGCATTGCGGCTTCTGTACCTTTACTCATTACCCATTCATTTGTTTCATCGTCCAAATAAAACCAGTAATCTTCTAGTCCATGACCTTTGCCGTATGAACCTATAATCATTCCAAGTGGTTGACCATATGGATTCGGGCTTGTACCACCTGCACCGTTATAAGCAACACCTGCACCGAATTCAATAAAAGCTACATCTTTTCCGTATAAGACAAGTGTGACTTTTACTTTTGAACCAGATTCTTCTAACCATGCATATGTATGTAGGTTATTAAAATCAGAATCACCATGACTGTATTTATGAGCATCAATTACACTAACTCCAAGTTCTGATAATCTTTGGACAAATATAGATGTTTTAAATCTTATCTGTTCTTTATATAACTTCAGTTCCTTGCAAGCCTTTTTTATCGAATTAACCGATAAATTAACCTTGACCGTCTTGCTCATCATCGTCACCATCTGATTCAGGTGCGGATTCTTCATCACCTGCTATTTTCTTTATGCCATATCTCGCAATCGTTCCTCTAGCAGTATCCATTATGTGAGTTAACACATAATCTGGCTTTACATTCGGTTCACCATTTTCACCTAATATTAGTTCGCCGTTGTCATCTAACTCAGGTTCCCTATCCACAAATAGCACCATACCCTCTTCAGGGTGAAAATTCCTGTCAAATGATACAAAGTATCTTGTGTATTCAGAAACTAAACCGACTGGAAGTTCGTGTGGAGTACCTGATGTGTTTGACACAGATACACGATGCATTTCAGGTTTGCTATATGTGGTTATCGGCTCCATGTGTGAATCATCTATACTAGCCTTGCATATCCAAATGTTTTGCTTTCGTCTACGCAAACTTCTCATAATGTGACCTCATTTATTTATAATGTTCCTGCCCGCCTTTATTGGAACAACCCTACGTCATGTACGTGAGGCCGCAACGCAACCATGACGCACACACATCCTACTCATTTAACTATTCGAGCGATTGGAACAATACCACGGAAGAAACTATCGGGAGTGCCACCAGATTCCCACGATGTAGTCTGACCTGCTTCATAGAATGTTGTTACACCTTCTTTACCTATCTTATCGTAATGATATTCGGCAATACGCATTATATTTGTCCTATATCTATTCAAGACATGAAGTTTCTGTGTTTCGCATTCTTTGTCAGTATTATATCCGTTTGGAAATCTGGCATTTTGCACTTCACCAATAGCATCATCTACCATTGCTTCAACGAGAGGACGTTGTGCAGGTGTATAATCATCTGCTGCATATGCTATTAAAACATGTATAATTTCCGCTCTCGTTGTATTCATTCTTAATCCCTCTTTTGTGGCGTTCTACCGCGCCTTTTAATTACCGTATCTTCCGTTGTTTTCTCAACGGGAGTTGCAGTCGGTTGTTCATTCTTTTGAGTAGGTTTTATGTTATTCTCAATCGGAACATCCTTTCCTGCTTCATAACGGATTCCGTTATATTTTACAATGTGATCAAAAATCATATATTTACCTCATCATTTAACTTTGATGACGTACAGACCATCCATACCTTCGAATGACGGAAGAGCAATCTGAGAAACAGTTGTCTCATGGCGTACAGGCGGGCCATAGATATTCTGAATTGCTACCGCGATACCAGAATCAAGTACGGATACATCAACCTTAGAATCACCAAGCAGCGTTCTCTCTTCCGGTGTCTGACCCATCCAAGTATTACCAAGCTGTCCGTCAGCGATAATAGAAATGTAATTATCCGGATAGAATTTCTTCTGTGTTCCGTCATAATCTTTAAACTTCTTATCATAGATAATCGGGATAAGTCCTGTCTTTCTCTGGAACACATCTTTTGCAGTTGCTCTATCAAGGAAGTCAACAGTTCTGCCAGTTACCGTGATAAGTGCGTTCTTAATCTGTGCTGATGCAACAAGTAGATTCAGAGTTGTGCTATTCATAATTGCATATTTCGCAACATATCCGTTATCTGCAAGTGTATCAATACCTTCTTGAACGTCATTAAGCGGTGTAGCAGTATCAGCATTATCCCATGTGCTAGAGCCTGTAACTGCTTCGTAATGGCTTGCTTTCCAAGCACCATCAGAGTCATAGTTGTAATTATAAATTGTATTATCAGCAACACCAATCTGCACTTTCAGATTGCCAGATGCAGGTGCAATAAGTGCCATTCTCATGCGTTCTGTTGCAATCCTTGCGCCGTTCACAAGGTTATTAACATCGTCATAGACATGTTCGATAGCATCTTGTGCATACGGGTCATTCGCATCTTGTGCCCTCTGAATATCAACCATATCTTGTTCAGAAACCTTCATGGATTCACGGAACAGCGGCATTTCCTCGTTAACAATAGAGAATCCTTCACGGGGTCTAATTGTTGCCAGTGCGTCATATGTAGACGGTTTCAGGACAACACCAAGCCCGTTACGTGCCTTAATCCATCTAAGATCAATACCTGCTTTCTTACGCACCGGGAAAAACGCTTCGCCCATATACGGGATTTTATTACTTGGGTCTTCGGCAATTCTATAAGCAAGTGCTTGTGCCGTAAAAATATCATTAAATCTCATAATAATATTCCTCTCCTAATCTTTTTGAAGTTAACGACTACATACCATTTACGTAGTCGGATTTTTAATAAGTCACATATTCAATTTTAAATTACGCCGTAGTAGCAATAATCGGTTCCTCAAACGCAATCCTGCAACCTGCTGCATTCAGGGCAGTCACAAGTGCTGCGTCATATGTCAGACCGGAATTAGCCTGTGCGCGAGTTGTATGAACATAACCAACCTTCAGAACTGCAACCTGCGGTCTGGACTCATACGCATCATGCAGAAGAATACCAACTGCACCTGTCCACGGTGTAGTACCGACTACTTTGCCATCTTTGTTAACCGGAGTACCTGCCTTGACAATCTTATCGCCATTAGCAGCAGTTGTTGAAACACCAGTGTAGTCAACAGTCATCGAAACAGCTTCGTTTTCCTTACGATTAAGGATTTCTACTTCGCCGCTGTAAGCGAGAGTATCAACTTTCATGTCACCTCTAGCCATAGTATGTATCCCTTTCTTTATTACATATAATTATTGAGTATATTTTGATTTACTCCACTGAAACTTGTTTTAGATTTTTGGACACTCGCTTTAGCAAGTACCATTGCGGAATCATCTTTATCAGAATCGCTGTTACCTGCATGAATATCAGGTCTGGATTTAAGTAAATCCTGAATTGCCTTTTCTGCTGCTACTTTTTCTCTTGTTTTGACAAACGTTCCGAGTTTATCAAAGAACGTGTCAGCATCTTCTAGTTCAGGCATTGTTGCAGCGAATAAATCAGCTTCAGCTTCAGCCATTCCTACACCTACAAGTCTTTTACTATACTTATTTGTACGGAGTTCTTTCTCCATCTCAGCAAAACGCTTTTCCCTAGCTTCTTGCGCTTCGGTTTCTAGTTGGTCTGCTGTCATAAGACTCTTATTCTTATCGGTAAGTTCTTTAATCTGCTTATTCTGTTTTGAAATTGAATTCTTATAGCGTTCTGCGTCTGCTTTTGCTTTGGCAAGTTCTGCTTTGATTAGTTCGATTGATTCTGAATTATCAGCATCATCTGTACTATCTATATCGACTTCACTTATTCCTGAACCATTACCGGAACCATCTAAGTTACTGTCAAGCGATTCACCTACATCTGCATTACCTTCCGGTGCTACTACAAAACGGGCATGTTTGCCAAAAATATGACTGTTGCTAAAATGATTGTTCATAAATTTTCTCATAAAGATAACCTTTCTGTTTGTTCTGCGGTTGTCTCCGCATTGTGTTTAATTTATTGTTCGATCTTCCCTGACCGACTGCGTTTTAACGTCTTCCCTGACGGTATATATTAAAAGCCTTTCGGCTATTATTATTATGAAAATGTAAGGCTACATCTGCATCCCGCTATTTCATCATCGGAAACATCTAAACTATCATCTCGTGGATATTGCATATATCCACCTCTTAATTCAAACGGTTGCGATATAGGAATAGTAATGCCATTCACTTCTGCGTGGCTATCTCTTTCTCGCCCGTCCATAATTGTATTCCATGTCTTAAAATGCTTATTTTTTATAGCGTCTTCATATTCTGTATAATTAAATATTGTATTCGCTTCGTTTTCAGATATTGCCCTTGCCCGATCTTTGCTATAGAAATACGGGTCTTCTCTATGTCGAAGCAATACTTCTATCGTATTTGTTATGGTTGTTGTTGCATGGTTGATAATATATTCATCAGGCAAAACATATTTTTCTATAGCACCAAGATATTCTAATCTTGTTCGCTCATATATATCTGACTTAACAACTGTATTTAGCTGATCTGCATAGAAATATTCAGACAGCAACGCAATAAAGATATCGTCAATCTGTTCTGCTAATCGAATGCGTTTTCTCTTCTGTGTTACGCTGATTTGCATAGGTTTGAAATACTTGTTATACGGTTCAGATTTTTTATACCCGACAAGTTCATTTAACTCATCCCATGTCATTTTAGCGAGTGCCATTATCAAACACCTGCCTGTAGTCTAGGACTATTATCTATTTGGTCTGACATATCTTGAAGGATTCTATCATTGCTACCAAGTGGTTTATCTGGATTCGTTGCCTGATCTCCAGATGTAGTAGGCTGCGCGATACAGACTTTTTCCTGATATGCCGTAACCATATCTTTAGAATCTGCATAGACCTGTTCGCTGTCCTCAAAGATTTCACACACTTTGATTGCATGTCTAGGATGAACGCCACGACCTACAAGAGTAGCAAACGCATTTGCTTTAACAGACAAATCGTAATTTCGCCTACGCGAAAAATGAATATCTATATCCGTGTGATGGACTTTTCTTATAGGACTGTCCATCGGAAGAACATTCTCAGGAACAAACTTAATTGCTTTAAGAATCAGCTTTAATTCTTCTCTAGCTGCAAGTTCTATGGAGTTCTGTTCCTGCAAAGCATCTAATTCTGCCGCCGACCAACCTGCCGACATATCTACAGCAGAACCAGTTGAACCGCCGCCTGTAGTCTCTGATTGAATCGGAACATAGCACTTCTGAAGGATGTGATTGAATTTCCGATACAACTGATTTTGTGCTGATGCACTGTCATACGTGCTTGCTAACGGTGCTATCTTTGCATCGCTTGCACGATCTCCAAGTCCTTGTGGCGTATTAGTAAGTACCCAATCACCGGACTTAGGTTGTTTCGGATTGCCCTGTTCGTCTTCAGGTAATGCAATATTATGCCCCCACCAGATATCTTGCGTTCTTTGCGTAGAATCATTTGCGATATCTGAAGCCTGTGCATCGAGCGCATCCATATCAGCTATACAGTGTTCAAAACATCCGGTTAAATCAACATCTCTATTCCATTCAACAATCGGAATTTTCCCTAAAGGATTGATAGAAACTTTCGTGATTTCGCCGTTCTTAATCTCATATATCAAAGTATCTGTATAACATGTAAATACCCTCGAAGCATCTTCGTTCTTTACGTAAGTAACTCCAAGGACTTTCTTTCTGCCTATTCCATTATGATATACGCAAAATGTATATCTTGAATCCAAGTCGTACACATGACACAGTGAACCGATATATTCACCTTCATCATTTATCAGAATATCGTCATCGTCATATTCATCGGCAAGTTTAATTTCCACCAAAGAATGACCGATGCCTGTCTTTTCAACATATTTAGCAATTTGTTGTCTTTTATATGAAATATCTTCGCCATTTCGAAGCATTTCATTCAGACCTGTAATGCCTGTATCATCTATGACTTCATCGGATGCATGTATTTCCTGATTACCTCTCTGGATATACATTGCAGGTGTACCCCAAAAATATCCGATATGAAATCTCGATACGTAGTGAGCGATATTATCAACTACTTTATAGTCAATATCTTCACGGATTTTCTTTTCTCTGTCTCTGATGGCAGGATGAATACCCGCTTCATAATCAATCAAAAAGTCCATATCAGACACATTGGCACAATGTTTGGAATATGCCCTTCCTAATACGGACAAGATATTCGATTCATCTATGTATTTATAATCCGTATAAATACGTTTTCTTCCAACATGACCTAACATGACTTATCTTTCTCTTTCTCTTTTTGTTCCAGTTCTCTGAATAAATTAGCTAATTCTTTGATTCTGATTTTGTGTCCAACTTCTTCAAACGTCATATACTTACCGCGAAATTCAACGCCACCTGACTGTCTATAATTTAACGATTCCATTTTTATAAACATCTTGCCACGTTTTCGCTCTAAGTCTTTTTGTTTACTTTTAGCTGATTTTTCCATATCACTTCACTACCTCAGTGTAAATTTTACCACATATAAAACGGACAAATCGGACAATATTATTTAATCCTCTCAAAATATCTTGTATATGCTTTTCTCACACTATCTTCTGTGTTACCGCCACCCATTTTAAATGCAACTTGTCTCCACGACATTCCCTCAATGAAGCGATATGTAACTATAGATTTTATATATTCATCGTCAATGTTATCAACAAATTCGCGTATTTGAGATAACGCCAAATCATTTGCATCTTGCATCTTTCGCACACGTTTTAATTCGAGATTTATAATGTGGTTATCAAACTTATCATCATCCCCCTCGATACCCTCAACCTTCGCAATATGTGCTATATACGGGAATTGTTGGTCTGATGCAACGACACCATCTATCAAAATCCTAGACCGTATATCATCACGTTCAGATAATAGTGATTCTATCCGGTCATTTAAACGCTTTTGTTCTAGTTTAAGTTTTTGGTATTTCTCAAATGTAACTTTTTTGTTTTCCATTGACGTAAATCCTTAAAATAAACTGCCTACAATTCTAGTTGGTATACTTTCCGGTCTGCCTTGCCATTCTGCAAACATTGCAACTGCATCAACGCAGTCATCGTGGGGTACTTTTCCTGATACAGTGTAACTTAGCAACTGAGTTATAAATGTTCCGTAATCATCTTTATTTGAATATAAACTTCTGTCCTTAAAATAAATATGTTGTTTTACCCACGGAGCATATACTATTATCTTTGTCTCTTTATTTTTAGTTGTGTAGTTCTCAGTCACATTACAATAAAAACCTTTGTCTTTTAACCGCTTATCTATTTCAAATGCAACTCTACTTCCACCATTATTGCTTTCTACTCTTAAAGCATGAACGCCGTTAGCGATAACTGTATTTACAGAACGTTCATACTGAATTTCATAATCAGACTCATCACTACAAATTACATCCGCAAGGTAATAATCATCGCCATATTTGTAGAATACTGGCTGAACAAAAAAGTCAGTTCCTTTATTCTTTGTATCCGCAATAGATAAAACAGCATCAGGCTGATTAGCAGGTAATGTTAAGTATCTCCGCAATTCATCTTCATGATAAAGAAGTCCTTCGCGTTCAATCGGCTGATTCATGTATAAACATCTGAATGACACATCATCCATTGACTGACGCATATCTTCGAAATACTCTTTTGAAAATCCTACTCCATATCCGTATTCGAAATTACTTTCGCCATTTTCATCAAATGCAGGAATTGCAATAAATTTTGCTCTTGGGTCATGTTCATGTTCTACTTGTAGTCTCCCGACCACATCCTGACATGACCAACGGGTCTGGATGTGTATTTCTTTACACTGATCTTTTTTTCTGGTTTTTAAGTCTGTGTTGTACGTTTGCCATAATTTATCTAATCGTTCTCTCGATAATGCTTCTTCAATACCGGAACAAAGGTCATCTGCATAAAGAATTTTTTCGCATCTTGTAGCACCTGTAAGTGACGCATTTATTGCCCTACATGTTAAAGTCTTAAA
>Ga0326512_10000733_pt1 | contig 27804 bp, 33 predicted proteins | sample 1_2617_0518_D_FD_203652 | JGI IMG/M metagenome (GOLD analysis project Ga0326512, IMG submission 203652) | Bovine rumen microbial communities from UC Davis, California, United States - 1_2617_0518 | ecosystem: Host-associated > Mammals > Digestive system > Stomach > Rumen | place: USA...
GAATGGAATTTACGCGAGACCACCCCTAAAAGCACTTTAGCGCGCTAAAGTACGCTTGTATAAGCCAATAGAAATATGCAAGAATACACGTGATTGGGGGTACATGTATACACCTAAACCGTGGCAGAGGCGCTTCTACAGGTCGAAGGCGTGGCAGGAGTGCCGCAAGGTGGTGTGGGAGCGCCAGCACGGGCTCTGCGCCGACTGCATGGAGCGTGGCGAGTTCAAGCCGATAGACGAGGTGCACCACCTCACGTTCCTGACCGAGGCCAACGTCGGCGACCCCAAGGTGAGCCTAGACCCCGACAGGTGCGTGGGCCTTTGCCGCGAGTGCCACAACAGGCGGCACGAGAAGGGCTACAAGAAGCTCGACCAGCCAACGAGGGTCTGGTTCGACGAGCAGGGTAGGCCAGTGAGGAAGGGAGTCGAATGGTAGAGGACGCGATGGTTCTCATGCCAGAGGCGAGACCAGCGATAGCGACGGTGAGGAAGCCCGTCTACGACGATGACGGGTACGTCACCCACTACGAGATGAGAGAGCTGGTCTGCGCCGTCCACACCGTTCAGACGGGAAAGGGTGGCTGGGTCTGCGAGCTTGAGGACGGCACGGTTTCCATCGTGCCCTTCGAGAAGGTGAGGTTTGTCGATGGCGAAGAGTGAGACCTACAAGAAGGAGGTCATACGCGAGTCCGCAGCCTATCAGGCCATGGTCAAGACCGGTCGCTATGACCTCACCGACCCCACCATCGAGTCCACCATCTGCCAGTACGCATGGCTCGACGACAAGATTGAGGAGTGCAGGCGCATCCTCGACACCGAGGGGCTGATGGTCGAGGGCATGCACGGCATGATACAGAACCCCGCGCAGGGCTCCGTCAAGGCATACATGCAGATGCAGAAGCTCGCGCTCGATCAGCTCAAGCAGCTCAGCGCGACCGCCCCGGAGAAGGGCGATGACCTCGACGAGTTCCTGAATGCGTAGCGCGTACCACGAGTACATGGCGGACGTCCTTGCAGGGACGTTCGTCACCTCCGGCAAGGTCAAGAAGCTCTGCCGCATCCTCAGCGAGCGCGGCGACACCTACAAGCGCTGGCACTACGACCAGTCCAAGGCCGACCACGCCATCCGCTTCATAGAGTCCTTCTGCTGCCAGACTGCCGGTGAGATTGGCCGAAAGCTACATCTCGAACCGTTCCAGCACTTCATCGTTTCAGCCGTGTTTGGCTGGGTGGACGATGACGGCAACAGGGAGTTCCAAGAGGTTCTCGTCATCATTGGCCGCAAGAACGGGAAGACGACGCTGTGCGCGGCCATCATGCAGTACCTCATGGTCGCGGACGGCGAGTACGGCCCGCAGATCTACACGATGGCGTGCACGGACTCTCAGGCCGCTCTGTGCTTCGGTGGCGCAAAGAAGATGATGAAGCAGTCACCATCGCTCAAGAAGCGCGAACGCACTGGCACGGTTCCAGAGCGTCGCCGTCAGGGCATCCTGCACGACGCCAACGACGGCTACATCACCACGCTCACCATGAACACGGAGCTCGACGGCCTCGACGTGCACGGTGCCGTGTGCGACGAGATTGCGGCGTGGAAGACCGATGGCCCCTACAACGACGTGAAGCAGGGCATGTCTGCGCGCAGGCAACCCCTCATGTTCCAGATCACCACCGCTGGCTTCGTCCGCAACTCCATCTACGACACCCAGTACGACTACGCCGCGCGCTGGCTCGACGGCGAGATTGAGGACGACCGATTCATCCCGTTCATCTGGGAGCTCGACCGCACCGACGACTGGATGCACGACGAGGAGTGCTGGCTCAAGGCCAACCCCGGGCTCGGCACCATCAAGTCCATCGACACCCTCCGTGGGTTCGTGCAGCGCGCTACGAACGAGCCGAGCTTCCGCCCGACCGTGCTGACCAAGGACTTCAACGTCCCCCAGAACAGCTCTAGCGCATGGCTCACGTGGGAGGAGAGCGGCTCGGAGGAGCGCATAGACTTCTGGAACATGGGCTTCCGCTACTGCATCATCGGCTTCGACTACGCGCAGTCGGTCGACCTCGCTGCGGCTCAGGTCTTGTGCATGCGGCCAGAGCGCGACGCGGACGGCAACATCAAGCGCGACCCCATCACGCGGGAGGCGATATTCGACCCGCATATCTACGAGACGAGCATGTACTGGATGCCTGAGAGCAAGCTGGACGCGCAGGAGACGAAGGGCGACAAGGCCACCAAGGACCACGCCCCGTACCGACTGTGGAAGGACCAGGGGCTTCTCAGGGTCGTGCCCGGCAACGTGGTCCCCGTATCGGTGCTCGCCGAGTTCATCAACGAGCTGAGGGACGAGCACGGCCTGTACACCTTCGCCATCGGATACGACCCGTGGCACATCATCGGCAGCGACAGGGAGCTGCTTGAGCAGATGGTGGGCCCCGAGAGGTGCGAGGCCGTCATTCAGGGCGCAAAGACGCTCACAGACCCCATGGTCCGCATCCGCGCCGACTACCAGCAGGGACGCTTCATAGACGACGCGCACCCCATCAACCGCTGGTGCCGCATGAACGTGAGGGTGCTCTACGACGCGAACCTCAACATCACCCCCGACAAGAAGGAGGGCAAGGGGGCCAACAAGATTGACGGCTTCATGGCCGAGCTTGACGGCTACATCGCGCTTCTCAGGCACGAGGCGGAGTACAAGGCAATCCTCACGTAGGGGAGTTATGCAGATATACGGATAAAAGCATTGACACTTGACAATTACAGGTATAAACCTTAGATTGTATACGATTGGATTTATGTCTGGCCTCCGAAGATTCGGGGGCTTTTTTATGCCGGTCGGGGGTGATGCACTTGGCGAACGACGGGCTCATTTCCAAGGTGCTCGGTAGGTTCCGCAGACGGTCGACCGAAAGGGACGCGACCACCTCCTACTTCCGCACCCTCACCGAGTACAACCCGGCGTTCAGGACGTGGAATGGCGGCGTCTACGAGATGGAGCTCACGAGGGCGTGCATCCACGCATTCGCAAGCGCATGCTCGAAGGGCGAGCCGCACATCAAGGGGAACGGAAGGCCGGAGCTCGTCAAGGCGTTCGAGAGTTGGCCCAACCCGTACATGACGTGGCCGAGGTTCCTCTACCGCCTTGCGACCATCTACGAGGTCGACTGCACCGCGTTCGTCGTACCGACATACGACGAGAGGGGATACACCAACGGCCTGTTCCCGCTCAAGCCCGACTACACGGAGCTCCTTGACGTGGACGGCGAGATGTGGGTCCGCTTCACGCTGAGGACGGGCGAGCGCATGGCGTTCCCGTCCTCCGAGGTCTGCTGCATCTCCAAGTACCAGTACCTCAGCGACTACTTCGGCACGTCCAACAACCTGCAAGCCACCATGGACCTGCTCAACAAGCAGGTTCAGGCAGAGCACAACGCAATCGACCTCGGCGGGAAGATCAAGTTCATCGGCAAGGTCGTGGGTCAGGTGGCCCCGGAGGACCAGCGCCGCAAGCGCGACGAGTTCTACGCTCGCAACTTCACGGAGAACGACACCGTCCTCATGACCTACGACTCGACCTTCGCTGACATCGAGCAGGTCAAGGCGTCGACGTACACCATCTCCACCGACGAGATGGAGCGCATCGACAAGCACGTGTTCGACTACTTCGGCTGCAACGAGGACGTCCTGCAGAACAAGGCCGACGAGGCCAAGTGGGACTCATACTACGAGGGCAAGGTCGAGACGTTCTTCCTGCACCTCTCAGAGGGGCTCACGCAGAGCTGCTTCTCAAGGCGCATGGTCACGCAGACCGACGCCCCGAACCGCATCTGGTTCGGCTCCGACAGGCTGCAGTTCGTCAGCGCCGCCACAAAGCGAAACATCGTCCGAGACATGACCTCCTACGGCATCATGACCGTCAACGAGGGCCGCGCCATCCTAGACCTTCCCAAGCTCCCTGGCATGGACGTGTTCATGGTTCGCGGTGAGTTCTTCCAGATGGACATGAGCGGAACGGTGGTGTTCGCCTCTGGCGGGCGCGAGGGCCTTCCCGTCCCAGACCCGGTCGACGACCCCGACTTCGACCTTGGCGGCGACGACCAGATTTACAACGACGCCGACGCCTATGGCGCGGTGGAAAAAGCAGACGTTTAGGAGACAGCATGCCCGCCAAACCGCACGAGAGACAATATAGGTCTCTGCTCTCTCCGCTTGCGCCCGTCTCCACGGGGGCCGAGAAGCGGTTCGAGAGCGACTTCTACGTTGAGGGGTACGCATCTACCTTCAACGACCCCTACAAGCTCTACGAGTTCGACGGCATCGAGTACTGGGAGGTCATCGACCCAGACGCATTCCGTGACTGCGATATGAGCGATGTCATCATGCAGTTCAACCACGAGGGGCGCGTCTACGCTCGCATGAGCAACAACACCCTCGTTGTGGAGCCGCAGCTCCACGGCCTGTTTGTCGCTGCCGACCTTGGCAGCACGAGCCTTTCGCGCCAGATGTACGAGGACATCGAGGCTGGACTCATCACGCGCATGTCGTGGGGCTTCATGCCCGACTGGGACTCCATCGAGGACGTGTACGACGAGGAGTCCCGCAAGTTCACTTCAACCATCCATCGGGTCAAGGTCTGCTACGACGTTTCGAGCGTCTCCCTGCCTGCCGACCCAAATACGGAAATAAGTGCGCGTTCCTACTTTGACGGAGCGATCAAGAGGATTGAGGCGGAGCGACTTCAAAGCGCACTTGAGGCCCAGAAGGCTGCTGAGCTTAGACGTAGGCGCATGGAGCTGAGGGCCAAGTCAATGCAACTTCGACACTAGGAGGTCAGCGTGAACATCGCAGACTTCACTCCCATGGACGCGGTCTCGCTGCGCCGCATGGACGGCGAGGCCTACATGACCCGCCGCGCGGAGGTGCTTGAGCTCTCCGCCAACCTGCCTGAGGACACGACCCTTGAGCAGATGGAGTCCCTCGACTCCGAGATGAACCTGTACAAGTCCGAGGACGAGCACCGCGCCAACATCGCGGCCCTCAACGCCGAGAAGCGCCAGCTCGTCATCAACGGTGGCGGCAACACCGTCGAGTCGGTTGCCACCAAGACCGTCAACGAGAACAAGAATGAGGAGGCACCCACCATGGATGCTCAGGCACGCTCGCTCGGCGAGCACTTTGTCGACTTCGCCAAGCGCGAGGGCCACGGCAAGTCCTTCCACCTCGTCGCCCCCGCCTACTCCCGCGCCGCCACCGACACCCACGTGTCCCCGGCTGGCGACGAGCTCAAGGCCACCGCGACCACCTTCGACACCTCCATCGTGGAGGGCGTTCGTGAGTCCATGGGCGTCCTGAACCTGCTTGGCCGCGAGGTCATCACGGGCAACACCCTCGTGTTCTTCACCGAGTCCGCCATGGAGGGCACCATCGCCAACGTGACCGCTGAGGGTGCCAAGAAGTCCCAGGTCCACTTCCCCGACCCGACCCCGACGACCGTGACCCTTGAGAAGATCGCGGCCTTCATCAAGGAGTCTGACGAGTTCATCGATGACTACGGCTTCCTCGCCTCCGCCATCAATGGCCGTCTGCTCTACGAGCTCAACCTCGTGCGCCAGAAGAAGGTCATCACCGACCTGCTTGGCACCTCCGGCATCCAGACCATCGGCGGCACCACCGCCGTCACCCGCGACGCCGTGGCCGTGGCCGACGAGATCGCCAACGCAATCGCCGACACCATGACCTACTCTGGCCGTCCCGCCAACGCCATCGTCATGACCCCCGACCTGTGGAAGCTCCTGCGCATCGGCAAGAACGCCGACAAGGACTACTACGGCGGCGGCTACTTCGCGGCGCTGCACGGCAACAACATCTGGAACCTGCCCATCGTGCTGTCCAACCAGCTCACCGCCAACCACATCGTCGTCGGTGCCTTCGACACCTGCGCGTCGCTGGTCACCAAGGCCGAGGGCGTCACCGTCGAGGCCGTCAACACTAACGAGGACGACTTCGTGCGCAACCTCATGACCATTCGTGCCGAGGTCCGCGAGAAGCTGGCCGTCCGCATGCCCGCAGGCTTCGTCGACATCACCGTGGCGGCTTAGTAATGCTGCGCACCTACAGGTGGCGCGGCGTGTTCTGGCGCTTCGAGGACGGCAAGGCACCGGAGGGTGCCGTGCTGGTCGAGGCCGTCAAGCCCGTCACCGCAGAGACGCCAAAGAGACGTCGCACGACCAAGGCAAAGCCGAAGGTCGACTCAGAGAAGTAGCGAGAGGGGGTGGCAACCATGTCCCTCATGGAGGACGTGAAGGCCGCGCTTAGAATCGGCCACGATGCCCTCGATGACCTCATTGGCAGGAACATCGTGGGCGCAATCGCCGACATGGAGAACAAGGGCGTCTCGGCCAAGTGGCTCGGCACCGATGCGGTTGCCGCCCCCATCACCATCGATGACGTGGACGAGGACAAGCTGCCCAGTGCGGCGTTCGGCCCCATCGTCTCATACGTCATGGTCCACACGCTGCTCGACTTCGACGAGCGCGACGACTTCATGGGCATCTACGAGTCGCAGGTATGCACGCTGCTCAACGGCTCCATGAACGCCGTCTACGAGGGCGGGGAGTACGACTGATGCGCTGGGACTCCGTCATCTACCTCAGAGACATAGTGACCAACTCGTATGTCGACGAGGACGGCAACGACCGCGAGGGCGAGCCCATCGACACGCTGACGTACTGCAACGTCCGCCACATCGACATCAGCACGTGGGCCACGGCTGCTGCCATAGGCCCGAAGCCTGAGCTGCAGGTCGAGGTCCGCAGCATCGACTACGCGGGCCAGACGCAGGCGGTCTTCGAGGGGCGCGAGTACGACCTCATGCAGTCCATGGACTACGGCGAGAACGTCAAGCTCGTCTACTCCACTCACGCTAGGAACGACGATGGGTAAGCACCTGTGGGTCGAGGAGGACGAGTTCGCGGTCGCCCTCAGCGAGATTCTGGGCGACATCGCCGACGCATCCGAGGAGGCGCTCTTTGCGTGCGTCCACGACGCCCTCGTTGAGGGCAGGGACGAGTGGGCTGAGAACGCGCCAGTTAACCTCGGCCCATACAGCAAGTCGATAACCTACCGCACGCTCCGCAAGAAGTCCGGCATCGAGGGGCACATCTTCTCCCGCAAGCCGGGACTCCCGCACCTGCTTGAGAAGGGCCACGCGAAGATAGGCGGGGGCCACACGGCTGCTCAGCAGCACGTCAAGCCAGCGGCGAACTACGCATTCGAGTTCGTCCGCAGGAGACTACCAGAGTACATAGCGAGGGAGCTGCGATGAGCGCCAAGTCAGTCGTGTACGCCGCCCTCACTGCCACGGGCATACCTGGCCGTCAGGACGCCTACCCCGTCAACAGGGCACCGACCCCGCCCTTCTTCGTCTACACGGTCGAATCCGATGGCGGGTTCATCGCAGACGGCATCGTTTACGCGAGCCTGCCCCGCTTCCACGTCGAGCTGTTCGAGAAGGTGTCAGACCCGAACACCGAGGCCCTCATACGAGACGCCATCCTCTCCATCGGCTGCGTGCCAGACGAGACTGGCATCTGGTCGGAGTCAGAGGTCTGTCACATCGAGCAGTACGACTTCACCTACCACAACAGAGAAGAATAGGAGGCCGATCATGGCCGAACTCTCCAAGGTACGCTTCGGACTTGCAAGGGCGTACTACGCCGTCATCAAGGCTGACGGTACCTATGACACCCCCGCACCGCTTCCCGGCGCTGTCTCCCTCGACCTCAGCCGCGAGGGTTCCGAGCCCTCTACCTTCTGGGCCGACAACATCGCCTACTACGTAACCCCCGCTGCCAACGGCGGCTACACCGGCACCCTCACCCTCGCCATCGTCCCCGACACCTTCAAGGTTGACGTTCTCGGCGAGGTCGTCGACGACAACGGCATGCAGGTCGAGGTTGCCGACGCAACGCCCAAGTCGTTCGCCCTCATGTACGAGGTCGAGGGCGACGCCGACAAGAAGCGCTACGTCTTCTTCAACTGCTCCGCCCAGCGTGCCGTGGCGAGCGCAAACACCAAGTCCGACTCCACCAACCCTGACACCCAGGACCTTGAGTTCTCCGCCATCGGCAAGGACTTCCAGAACTTCGGCGGCACCGGCACCACCAAGAACATCGTCAAGGGCTCCGCTGAGGAGGCTGCAACGGCGTTCGCAAGCTGGTACACCGCAGTGCCTACGCCGACCAAGGCATAGCAACAGTCGGCAACACCAATCGCAGAGCAAGCCCCGTCGCGCATCCTGTCACTGCGCGGCGGGGCTTCTCTCAGATACGAACAGGGGTATCTACCATGCTCATCAAGTTCAAGAACGTCTCTGGCCGTGGCGTCCGCAACCCGCTCCGTTGGGGCGACGGCGACGACATCCACTACGCGGTCTGCTCGACCTACGCATTGAAGCTCTACCAGCAGACGTTCATCGAGGACCCGTCCTCGAAGCATCACTCCCTCATCAACGACGTCATGGACACGGGAGAGGGCTCTGACTTCCTGTCCCTCGTCGGAATCGACTGGGACGCGGACATGAGGGCCGCATGGGCGATGATGCGCTCCGCAGACGTGGCTGGGCTCAACGACGGGGTAGACCCCATCCCCAGCTACGAGCAGATGCTAGAGGAGCACGCTGCGGACGTCATCGACTTCTCCGACCTTCACGTGTGCGTCTCGCGCGAGATAGATGCCACCTTTCGTGCCCTATCCGCCCGACTCTCTAAGGCAGCGCGACAGCAAGAGCGGTAGCGGGACGCGCCTGCCCTTTACGCAGGTGTTTCTCGCTGCCATGAGGTACGGGTACTCGCGGCGCGACCTCGCCGTGATGCCGTATGGCGAGGTCATCTTCGACCTTGCCGCGATGAACGAGGGCTCCAATGACGACGATGCCCCCGCGAGCGTCGAGATGGCGACGCAGGAAGACATAAGAAACATGCTAGGGTAGGTGGTTCACCATGGCTGAGTACGCCGGACTTGAGATTCGCATCGGCGGCAACACGACAAAGCTCAACAGCGCGCTCAAGGCATCGACCAAGAGCGCGGCTGAGCTGCAGCGCAACATCCGCCAGATCACGAGGGCCATGCAGTTCGACCCCACCGACCTCAAGAACATCGAGACGCGAATCAAGCTGACCGGCGACCGCATGGAGAGCCTCCAATCGAAGGCTCAGCTCGTCAGGACCGCCATGGGGCAGCTCGGCGACACCATGGTCAGGTTCAGGGGCGACGACAGGTCCATCAGGGACATAGCGACCGGCACGGAGAACCTCACCCTCGCCGCGAAGCAGGCCGACGAGAGGTTCAACAACCTCACCGGCTCGCTTGCAGAGGTCTACGAGGCGTGGAACAGGCTGGCACGCGACAAGGGCGTCGACTTCGCCCGCGACCAGCTCGGAATCGACGCGAAGACGGCAGAGTACCTCATGAGCGCCAGCACGTCGCTGAGGGACTTCCGCACGGAGCTGAACAACATCAACTCTGCGCGCCAGAGCGGCCTCGTCGAGGGCGACATCATCACCCCCGGCCAGCTCGCTAGGCTGCAGCAGTTCAAGGAACTCAACTTCCACGCGATGTTCGAGAACGGCCTCGGGCTCGACGAGGTGGTCGAGGACGCGCGCAACCTCGGAATAGCAATCAGCGAAGACGCGGTGGGCAACGTCCGCGAGCTGCAGATGGCCTTCAAGGACGCGCAGGAGGAGAAGAAGGGCTTCGACGACGCCCTCAAGTTCGAGCAGATGGGCACCGACCTGCAGCGCATCGACTCCGAGGCAGAGAGCCTTTCGCAGACCATGCGCACGCTCGACGACAGCGTGAATGCCGTGTCCAAGACCCCGTGGTTCCAGAGCACCGAGGCGGACCTGAGAAAGGTCGACGCGGCCCTCGACAACGTCGAGAAGGACTTGGAGCGCACCGAGGCCGCAATGAAGGTCGACCCCAAGAACATCGGGCTCGCCGCGCGATACATGCAAGACCTGCAGCAGAAGGTGTCCCTCAGCGAGGAGAAGGCACGGCTGCTCAAGACCGAGCTCGGCCACCTAGAGACGGACGGTGCCAAGGAGGCCGCAGAGAGCCACCAGGACCTTGCGAAGTGGATCGAGGAGTCCGCTGAGAACGCACGCGAGGCGAAGAAGGCCCTCTCCGACCAGAGTGCGGAGGTCGCCAACCTCGAAGACTCCGTCAAGAAGGCATCCCAGAGCCTTGCCACCATGAAGAAGGACATGACCCTCGCGGAGATGTCCGACAACGTGCAGAAGCTCGCCAAGAAGACAGACGACCTCGCCGCCGCCAACGAAAGGCTCGCGGGCGCGCAGACAACCCACAAGGAGAACACCGACGCCCTCGCCAAAGTCGCCGCCAAGTACACGGAGGCCGAGAAGAACGTCGAGGCATACAAGAAGCAGATCGAGGCCCTTGAGCAGGAGCAGCGCGAGTGTGCAAGGGTGATGGATGACGCGAGCGCGTCTGCCGACGATTTCTCCGCCGCGTTCGGCATGGCTGGCAAGATTGACGATGAGCTCTCCGACCTGAAAACCAAGCTAAGCGGTGCTCAGGTCGACATGGAGAACTTCGCAAAGAAGGTCAGGGAGGCAGACAGCAGGCTCGACACCTCCGCCACATCCGTGAGGGACTACACGAGGGAGATTGACGGCCTCAACAGGGAGATTGACAAGCTCAGCGACACCAAGGAAGTCAAGCTGCTCGACAACCCCCGCAAGGAGATAGCCGAGGAGGAGGCCGCGCTCGAAGGGCTCAAGGCCGACCTCGAACAGGCCAAGGCCACCGAGAAGGAGCGCCAAGCAGCCTACAGCTCGGCGGCAGCCGAGAATAACCTCGCAAAGGAGGCGAAGAGCTACCAAGACCTCTCGCAGAAGGCCGAGGAGGCCAAGGTCGACATGATGGAGGCTCAGGAAGCCATGAGCCTGCAGACGAACAAGATTCTCAACCCCTCCACCCTCAAGAGCCTTGGCATGACGCTCTCCGCGACGGTTTCCCCGATGCTCGCTGGCGTCGGCAGGAGCATGCTCGACGCGAGCACCGACATCGACTCCGCCTACCGCGACATGCGCAAGACCGTCGACGGCACGGAGGAGCAGTTCGAGTCGCTGCGCAAGCACGCGCTTGAGTTCTCGAAGACGCACGTGACGAGCGCCGACCAGATTCTCAGCATCGAGGCAATCGGCGGCGAGCTTGGCATAGCCACGGACAACCTGTCCGCATTCGCTGAGGCCGTGAGCAACATCGACGTTGCCAGTAACCTTGACGTCGAGGGCGCTGCGGAGGCTCTCGGACACCTCGGCAACATCATGCACCTGACCGAGGACGACTACGAGGGATTCTCCAACGCGCTCGTCCGACTTGGCAACAACGGTGCCTCCACAGAGTCGGAGATTGCCAACATCGCGGAGCGCATCGGCTCCATGGGCAGCATCGTCGGCATGTCCGCATCGGACGTCCTCGCATGGAGCAGCAGCATCGCTTCAACTGGACAGAATGCAGAAGCCGCAGGCACGGCAATATCTAAGACCATGAGCTTCTTCGAGACTGCCGTCTCCGCCGCTGGCGGAACCATCGACACCAGCTTCGACGCCATCAACGCTGCGGTACAGGGCGGCGGCACCGAGCTCACCATCTTCTCCAACCTCGTAGGCAAGACCGCTGACGAGTTCACCGAGGCGTGGGCCTCCGACCCCGAGGCGGCGTTCGAGGAGATCAAGGAGTCCGTCTCTGACGCAAAGGACTCCCTGCAGGGCATCGCCGACGTGGCGCACATGACCGCAGACGAGTTCGCAAAGACGTGGGATTCAGACCCGACGGCGGCAATGGAGGCCTTCATCAAGGGCCTGAACGACATCGAGGCGTCTGGCGGCTCTGCCGACGCGGTCCTGCAGAGCTTCGGCATCACCTCCGTTCGCCAGAAGCAGGCCATCGAGGGCCTCATGCAGACCATCGGCGGTCTCGACGACAACCTGCAGATGTCCGAGAACGCTTGGAAAGGAATCTCCGACAAGTGGGGCCAAGCTGGTGACGCCGCGAACGAGGCCGCCAAGAAGGCCGAGGGCTTCTCCGGCCAGATCGAGATTTTCAAGAACATCTGGCACAACGCCCTCGCTGAGCTCGGGGAGGGCGCGGCACCTTGGGTGCAGAGGGCCACGGACATGCTTGGCACACTCACAGAGGTGTTCAGTTCAATGAGCGACGGGGCGAAGGAGGCCATCGTCGGCCTCGGCGGCATCGCGTTCGCCACTGGCCCGTTCCTGACGCTAATCTCCACTATCGGCACCGCCAAGCAGAACGTCAAGGACTGGGCCCGCGAGAGCATCACGGGCCTCGCGCTCGTTCAGGACGCATTCAAGGAGTCCGGCGACGAGGGCGTCAAGGCGCTCACCGGCATGAGCTACACCATGTCTACCGTCAAGCTCACGGCAAAGGAGCTCGGCTCTGCGCTTCTCAAGAGTCTGGCGGCAGGGGCGGTCGCTGCAGGCGTCATTGCCATCACCTACACGTTGAAGACGCTCTACGACCAGTATCAGGACCACATCGCGGCTACAAAGGGACTTACTACGGCCATACGTGGCATCGGCAATGCGGCGTCTGAGTCCGTCGAGCCGATTGACGGCATGTCAAGGACGCTCGATGAGCTCACGATGGAGTCTGGCGAGTACGAGAGTCGCCTTGCCGGCCTAGCACGAACCATCAGTGACTCAAACAGCCAGTACGGCTCTTTTGCGGGACAGATGGACTACTATGCCGAGACAATCAGGACGCTTGGCGGCAAGAGTGAGCTCACCAAGGACGAGGCATACAAGCTCGAAGCGGCGCTGCAGGGCGTGAACGATGCGTGCGGCACCACCTATGCCATCGACGAGTACGGCAACATCATCGACAGCCAGACTGGCAAGATTCAGGACAACACCGATGCCCTGCTGGCGAACATTGACACGCGAAAGCAGCAGGCGGTGTTCGACTACTACGCCGACGACTACGCCAAGGCTACCGAGCAGTGGGCAAAGGCCAAGGACCGCGTCGAGGAGCTTCAGCAGAAGCAGAAGGACCTCCTGAGCGACAATGGCAAAGCCGAGTGGATTGACAGGTACATCGAGAAGACCGGCAGGGCCGACCTCGCGGAGCAGGCGTACCAAGGTGCCGTCGACCGGACGGCAACGTCCCTGCAGCAGAGCCGCACCGAGCTCGCCAAGACCGAAGGGGCCATGACCGAGCTTGAAGGCAAGATGGGCAAGGCGCAGGAGAACCTCGACAAGGCCAACAAGACGCTAGAGGACGCAGCCAAGGCCGAGGAGGAGTACAACAAGCGCACCGAGACCGTCACATCCGACGTTACGGGCAACATGAAGAAGCTCTCCGACGCCTTCACGGAGCTTGGAGGCGACGATGCTGGCTTCAACGCAATGGCCGAGGGCCTTGAGGCAATCCACGTCAGCGCGGAGAAGCTGAACGGCGTGGACATGACCGCGCTAGCGAGCGGGTTCGACTCAGCGAACGGCTCGATGGCGCAGATCATCGCCACGCTTGAAGCGGGTGGTGTCCAGATGAGCACGTGGAACGCCGCTCTGGAACAGGCCCCTGGTGCCGCGCAGAACATGAGCATGCTCACGGCTGCTGCGTTCAACGCCATGTACACGATGGCTGGCGGGGACATCAACGCCACCATGACGCTCATCGCAGGGCTCGACGCGATGCAGGTGGGCGACAAGACCTTCTACGTCGGAGACAACGGCTCCGTGACCGACTCTCAGGGCAAGGTCTACGACCTCAAGGCGGACATTAACGAGCTGCCGCAGGAGGTCAAGGCCAAGGTCGGCGTAGACAACTCTGACGCCAAGAAGAAGACGCAGGAGACCGACGCCGCGCTCAACAAGACGGGCAAGAAGAAGGCCAACCCGACAATCACCGCAACCGACTACGCCTCTGCGAAGGCAAACTCCGTAGGACGCAAGCTCGATGCGCTCAACGGCAGGGTCGTAACGTCCTACATCAACGTCGTCAGGCGCGAGAAACAGGCGACTGGTGGCATGAACAGCCGTCCAGTCATACCGAAGCACGCCACTGGCTACATCGCAACGGGGCCGACGCTCACCAACCAGGGATGGATTGGCGAGGACGGCATAGAGGCAGTTGCGAACTGGGCCACTGGTGGCGCGGTCGTGCCTCTCACAAACAAGAAGTACATGCTGCCCATCGCGGACGCAATAGCAGACGGGATGTCCAATCGCGTCGGCGGTGGCGGCACCAGCTACAACCTCTACATCAACGGCGCGTCCGTCAACGACGACCCCGCCATCCGCGCGGCGTTCCTGAACCTGATGGGCGAGCTGCAACGCAAGGGGGCGATGAACGTTGGCAATCGATGAGGGCATGTACGAGCTCCGCACCGTCTTGCAGACCTCGATGGTGGTGACCGGCTCCGGATACACGCCGGTCACCGGCTCCAACGTCTTCCTCTACTCGTGGAACGACGGCAACAACCGCAAGTGGCGGTTCACCAAGGAGTCTGACGGGAAGTGGCTCGTCCGCAACGCCTCCAACGGCCTGTACATGGCGTCGAAGAGCTCCGAGCCCACCAACGGCACGAACGTCATACAGTGGACGTACAACACGCGCGGCCAGCTCCGGTGGAACGTCATCGAGACGGGCGAGACCGTCAACTACGAGGGCTACATCTGCCCCGTCGTTCGCCTCGGCAACTACGCCACGACGGACGGGGCAACGTGGATGCTCGACGTCGACGGCGCGATGACGAAGAACAGCACCAACATGGAGGTCAACCGCTCCAATTCCAACAACAGCCAGAGGTTCGCCCTGGTGCCGTCCGAGCTGGCGAGCAACGACTACCCGGTGCCCGCCAACCTCGGCTGGACGTACAACACCGACAACGACCCGTACACGACCCACGCCGACGCGGGCCAGACCCAGATGAAGATAGGTTGGCGGTTCCCGACCACGTGGGTACCCGACGAGTCCAAGGGCTACGAGCGGCGCGTCCGCACGAGGCTCATGAGCAAGTCAACGTCGACGTGGGGGTCGTGGTCGCAGTGGACGCAGTGGGCGGACGTCGACCCGTACCTTCGCGGCCTCTGCTGCTACGACGCCAACGCGGTCGACGGCTCCTTCAACACCTCCTCCTACAAGGCGAAGGAGGTGCAGGCCGAGGTCAGGTGCACGGCGGAGGACAAGCATGGTCATACGGCGGCGTCCACGATGAGGTGCATCGTCGACCCCGTCGCTACCATCGCCATGCAGGGCGCGACGAAGGACGGCATCGTCCTGAGCGTTTCCAGCGACTACGTCCCTGCTAACTACACCATAAGGTCCATGGAGGTGGACGGGAGCGAGATGCTCACGGAGCCCGTCTCTGCGCAGGTCGTGAGGGGCGCAGTGAGCCTCACCGTCCCGTGGGGCAAGCTCAAGCTCATCCCGGAGGACGGGGCAACCATCACCGTCCGCTACTCGCGCGGCACCGACCTCTTCGCGTCGATCAACGGCGGCGGCACGAGGGCCACCACGGTCACCGTCTCCTACGGCACCGCGCCATCAGTCGCGCCGAGGGTCGCGGCGGGGGAGGGCAGGACGCTCAGCGTCAGCCACTCCGCTGGCGTCACGAGCGTGTGGACCTCCAACGGCGAGATCGTCGTCGGCGGCACGAGCGCCAGCAGGGTCCTGTACCCGTTCGGCGACTCCCTGCGCGTCCTCGTCACGCTCAGGGACGGCACCGTCTACGTGACCGACATGGCCGCGATAGTCGGCAACCCCGCGCACGCCTTCAACTGGGCTGGCGGGTCGTTCCTGCTTGAGCTCAGGGAGGGCGAGCCCCTCACCACGGACGTGTCGGTCGACCGCGAGTACGAGGCGTTCAAGCTCAACAAGCGGGAGTGGGAGAGCGTCCACTACCAGCGCACCAAGAGCGGCTCCATCGACGCGACGGGTGCCATCGTGGGCGGCATCAGCGAGTCCGACAGGAGGGACCTCGACGCGCTGGTCGAGCAGGGCTACGTCACGTACCGCAGCCCGTTCGGGCTGGTCGCGCAGGTCGCCGTCACAGGCTACACGCTCACGGAGCGCAAGCGCTGGGACGAGGTGTCGGTGAGCATGAAGCGCGTCACGAACTAGGGGGTCCGCATGGCAGTCGACTGGAAGGACCAGACGCGCAAGGACCGCCTCAAGTTCGAGATGGTCTCCGCGACGAACCTCAACCACGTGTACGGCGAGCTCGACGGGGTGGACCTTTCGGGGTCTACCCTCGACGCCGCCTACTACACCGACCTCCGCACGTCGGGCAGGATCGCCGTCCGTGGCGACGGTTGGGTGCGCGGCAGCAGGATACGCATCACGCACGAGGTACCGGACTGGGGCTACTCGAAGGTGCTCGGCACCTACTTCGTGACGGCGGACCCGGCGTCGAGGCACCACGGCGGGTGGGACTACGAGCTCAACCTTGAGTCCTCGCTCAAGGGCCTGTCCGAGGACAGGCTCGTGAGGCCGTGGACGATAGCGAAGAACGCCATGGCCCTCACGGCCATCAGGAAGTGCATCGGCGACGCGAGACAGCCCTACGACGTGAGCAGGGCGAGGAACGCGAAGCTCAAGACCCCGCAGGTCATAGACTCCGGCACCGAGCGAATCAAGGCGCTCTACACGCTCTGCAAGCTCAGCAACAACAGGGTGGACGTCAACGGCAACGGCACCATCGTGGTCGCGCCCTACGTGCTTCCCGCGAGCAAGGCCCCGAAGTTCCGCATCGACCTCGACGACGGGCGCGGCATAGCGTTCGACGACCTTGAGCGCGAGTCGGACTGGCTCTCCATGCCCAACGTGGCGGCGGTGAGCCACAAGTACAGCGACAAGGGCAAGCAGCACGAGATCAACGCGGTCGCGAGGGTGTCGAGCGGGACGCACCAGTCGCATTACGTTCGCGGCTACACCATCACCGACTTCCGCTCGCTCTCGGAGATGTCTCCGAGGACGGCGGCGCAGGCGCAGAAGCTCGCAAACAGGTACCTGCGCGGCAACGCGAGGGAGCTCGTCACGTGGACGCTCACCACGACGTACATCCCCGTGTGGGAGGGCGACGTGGTGGAGCTGGCCGTGCATGACGGCATGTCGGCCTACCGGGGCGTGCGCAAGTGCCTTGTGAGGAACGTCTCGCTCGACCTACGGCACATGACGATGCGGCTCACGCTCAAGGAGACCGCTTCGGGAGACGAGGAGGACTAATGGACCTGTTCGACCTCGGCTCGGCGCTGTTCGGACGCAGCAGGGCCGAGACCGACCCGATAGACACCGACGCCACGACGCGCACCTACGTCGGCACTGCGACCTCCGACTCCGCAGACGGCAGCGTCTTCGTCGAGCTCTCCGAGGACGTCACCATGCCCGACGAGTACGATGGCGAGAACGGGCTGGGCGTTGAGATGCCCACCGTCCCCGGCGTCCGCGAGGGCGACGAGGTTCTCGTCACGGTGTTCGGCGGGGGAGTGATGAAGTCCCCCGTCGTCACGGGCAACGCTGGCGAGGGAGACCGTCAGGACGCCGCAATATCGGACGCGCAGAGGGCGGCAGAGGTGGCGTGGGACTGGGCCGACGAGGCGCACACCGCAGCCACGCAGGCGCAGGAGGACGCATCGGACGCCGCACAATCAGCAGCCGATGCGGCGGCAAGCGCATCCGACGCGGCAACGTCCGCATCGACCGCGAGCGCGAGCGCACAGCAGGCGGTCAGCGACGCATCCACGGCGGCTACCGCAGCGACCAACGCGCAGGCGAGCGCGGCGAGCGCGGAGTCAGCCGCACAGGCGAGCGCGGGCTCCGCATCGGCGGCGGCAACCAGCGCGTCGCAGGCACAGACATCCGCTGGCGAGGCGTTGACCAGCGCACAGGAGGCTCAGGCAAGCGCACGCAGCGCGAACGCGAACGCGACAGCCGCCCTCAACAGCCTGGCAACCGTCGAGGACGTTGTCGACACGCTCTCGTGGATCACCCAGCACGGCACGATGGCGAAGACCGCCGACACGGCGGTTGACCCAACGAAGGTCTACTTTGTCCGCGACAACAGCGGAGACTACGCGGTTGGCAACTACCGCTACTCGATAGTGCAGGAGCCCGTCGCGTCGGGCCTTTCCGACTATTACGAGCTGACCATCGACAAGTCGGTGCAGAACTACATCGCAACGCATCTGTCCCTGACAAGCGAGGGCCTCTGGCTGACGCCCACGGCGTCCAACGCCTACAAGGTTCTCGTCGCCACCGGCTCTGGCAGCACATACACCACCGCTGGCACGTACATCATCGACGGCAGCGGCGTGACGGTTGCCAAGTTCACGGGCACGGGCATCTCCTTCGCCGAGGACAAGACCTTCTACATCGGCGACAATGACGCCTTCATATTCTTCAATGGCGATGGCGGCATCAACATAGGCGGGGCCGTCACCATCGGCGGCTCGACCACGTTGCAGCAGCTCCTAGACAAGTACGACTCCACCATCACGTCCGATGACATCTCCGTGAGCAAGGACGGGGACACCGCCACAATCACCGTTGGCGGCAACACCGTGACCATCACCGATGGCGCGGCTGGCGAGGACGGTGCCCAGATTCTCGGCATCACCACCGCGCCAAGCTCCTACACGACCACGAGTGGCGGCTTCACGCCCACGTACCGAATCGCGCTCTCAACGGTCAAGACCCAGAGCGGAGCGAGCGAGGTCAAGGTCGGAGACGTGCTGGCCTACAGCTACTACCACTACCCAGTTGGCTACGTTGACGCATCATACGTCTACTGCGGGGCGAGGAAGTCAATCCGTGGTGCCGCAGGAGCGACAGGTGCGACTGGTGCGACAGGCGACACTGGTGCGACGGGGGCAACGGGTGCCACAGGCTCAACAGGGGCCACTGGTGCGACAGGGGCGACAGGTGCAACTGGTGACACGGGCGAGCAAGGCCCGCAGGGTGACACGGGAGCCACAGGCGCAACAGGTGCGACAGGGGCTACTGGTGCTACGGGTGCCACGGGCAAGACGGGCGCAACGGGTGCCACTGGAGCCACAGGGGCCACCGGCAAGACCGGGGCCACTGGTGCCACTGGGGCAACGGGAGCTACCGGGGCCACTGGTGCCACGGGTGCCACTGGCGCAACGGGGGCGACGGGGGCAACGGGGGCCACAGGGGCAACCGGGGCTACAGGAGCGACGGGACCAGAGGCGGTCGTGACCATCACGCCCACGGCAATCAGCTGGGAGAACGGCACGGCCACCCTACAGGCAACGCTCAGGGTCAACGGCACGATCACCACGAGCGGTGTCACCTACAAGTGGACCAAGGGCACAGCGACAACGTCCCTTGGCACGTCACGGACGCTCTCCGTGACCGACCTCAACGCAACGTACAACTGCACTTGCACATGGTAGGAGGGGCGCATTGGCAAAGGTGTTCATAGCGGTGCCTACCACACCGTTCGGCGGCATACACCCAGAGTGCTTCAAGAGCATCTACGGGCTCGACCCCGCTGGCAACATCCTGCTCTTCGACTACACGAGCGGCTACGACTGCGCTCAGGCGCGAAACCGCATCGCACGCCAGTCGATAGACGAGGACTTCGACTACGTGCTCATGGTTGACTCCGACACGGTGCTTCCGAGAGACACCATACGCATGATGCTTGAGGAGCCCGTCGACGTTCTTGCCGCATGCTGTCCGCACAGGCCAGCGTCCAACGTCTACGACGGTCGCATCAACGCGACCAAGCTGGGCGAGCGGGACTACACGGACTTCTACACAGCGACGGACCTGGCCGACCTGCGTGAGCGCGGGGTCAGGCGCGAGCCAATCCACGGCTGCGGGTTCGGGGCCACGATGGTGCGCGTTGACGTGTTCAGGAACATGCCTTGGCCGTGGTTCTCTTGGACCGACTACCCTGACGGCAACTGCCTCTCGGAGGACTTGAGCTTCTGCGAGCGTTGCCACGACCATGGAATCACGGTGCATCTCGACCCGCGAATCACCTGCGGCCACGTGATGCGCAAGACGGAATGGGCGGTGTGATATGGCAACACAGACGGGAAGCATCGACTTTACAACGAGCAACTCCGTGAAGCTCGCCGCCGAGGCTGGATGGCAGAGCGACCTCGACAGCTACTACACCAAGTCGGAGATTGACGTGACGGTTGGCGGCATCAACTCGACCGTCTCCACGAAGGTCGGCGAGGACGAGGTCATCAGCTCAATCAACCAGTCCTCCGAGTCGGTGTCCATCAACGCCAACAAGATTAACCTCACTGGTGCGGTCACCATCTCTGACCTTGCAACCGATGCGAGCACGGCCTTGACCGACGCAGCCAAGACGGCCACCTCATACGTCACGGAAATCACGGGCCAGAACGGCATCATGGTTCACCCGTCCACGGACCAGCTCACGGGCGTGCGAATCGCGAGTGACGTGGACATTCGTCAGGGCAATGTGAGCATCGCAAACTTCGGCGAGCTTGACGCGAACGACAACCCGACAGCGCGTGTCGGCAAGGCTGACAGCAAGCACGTCCTTATCGACCCAGACTATGTCTACATCATGGACGGGAGCGCATCGAGCATTACGCAGCTTGCGAAGTTCGGCGACTTCATCCGTCTCGGCAGCGATACCGACCCGATGCTCGACATCAGGGACGGTTGGATGTACTTCTACCCGACTGCGGACGATGTGCAGAGCCTTTACTTCGGCCCCACCACACGTATCCAGCGCTTGCTGAACGGCTCGCTAAAGCTGCAATCCGACAACGGGGCAGTCTCGCTTTACGGTCAGACAATCGGCGTTGCTCCCGCCAACGGCACGAACACATTCTCGACCGCCCCTGGCACAGTCCTCTGGTCTGGCGCCGGGTGGGCGATGACCGCGAGCCACACGGCCACCCTCGCGTACAACGTCTCGACCTGTCCCACGGGCATCGTGCTGCACTGGCAGGCATACGTGAACGGCGCGGCCCGAAACCAAGACCAGTGCTACTGCTTCGTGCCGAAGACACACGTGTCAGGCTTCGCTGGCGGCGGCGTGCAGATGCCGCTCATGACCAGCGGCTTCGGCAGCGTGGGCTGCAAGTACGTCTACGTCTACGATGACCGCGTGACTGGCGCGGCGAACAACAACCAGAGCGGGACGGCCAGCGGCATCACGTACAACAACGCCTACTGGGTGTTGACGCAAATCATCGCCGTCTAAGGGGGAACCAATGGCATACCTGACAATCGAGCTAAAGACCAACGACCAAGGCGGCACGGCAGCGGAGGTGCTGTACACGGGGACAGACCTCAAGGTGGCCGAGCAGAAGTACTACCAGACGCTCGCCGTCGCAGCGACCAGTGGCCGGCCCCGCCATGCGTGCGTCATCCTCGACTCTGACGGCATGACCATGGCGCAGCGCAGCTATGTCACCGAGGCGGAGGAGTCGTGATGGACGGCGAGGGGCGTCCATACTCGCAGGCCGATCACGACGAGGTTACGGAGCTGGGCGGCATCGGCGCGGTCGCGGCGGTCGCGCTCGTCGTGGCCGTCATTCTGATGGGGGTGATGCTGTGATGCCGCCTGTGCACTGGGACACCATCGTCACGGGGCTGATTTCAGCCGCGATCCTTGCGGGTGTACGCGCGATGACCAAGGCGTTCAAGGACTACAGCGCCGAGAGCCATGCGTGGAGGAAGAGGATCGACACGAAGCTCGACGAGCTCAACAACGCCACGCAGACCACCATGCGCACGAGCATCCTGCACTACGCAGAGAAGTACCTAGATCGCGGATGGGTCACGCCCGAGGAGCGTGCCAGCCTGTTCGACATGCACGAGAAGTATTCGGCGCTCAATGCGAACGGATTCATCAACGGGTACATGCAAAGGGTCGACCAGCTACCCGACAGGGAGATATAGCCGTCACCAACAAGAAGGTCAACCGAGACGTCCGCGAGGGCGTCTCTTTTATTTAAGGAGGAACCATGACCTACTTCCTGCCCGACAACGTCTATCAGGTCTGTAAGTGGCTCGGTCTCATCGCCTGCCCGGCGCTCGCCACCTTCGTGGGCGTCGTCGGCCCCGTCTGGGGCATGCCCTACGTTGACGCGACCGTGACCACCATCAACGCGACCGGCCTCCTCATCGGCGCTCTCATCGGGGCCAGCGCCATCACCGCGAAGGAGTAGTGATGACCGACCGTGAGAGGGTGGTCGCCAAGGCAGAGAGCCAGCTCGGCGTCCGCTACTGGTCGATGCACACAGGCCCCAAGGGGAGCAAGTCCGAGGGCTTCGGATGCGCCATGCTCGCGTGCTGGTGCCTGAACCAGGTGCTCGGAACAAGCTACTACGGGAGCTGCTGGAACCTCTGGGGCGATGCAATCGGAGCGCCAAAGTACAACCAGGGCGGGGGCCAGTTCAAGGAGGTCTCGGCCAAGGACGCGCTTCCGGGCGACGTGGTCATCTACTTCAAGCCCGACGTCTCGCTCGGCTACTCGACGTCCGCGAGCCACGCCGCGCTCTACGTCGGTGACGGCAAGGTCATCGGCGCGTGGGGCTACGGCGTGCCGGGCAGCGGCTACTACATGAAAGGCGGCAGCGTCCGCAAGACCACCGTGGCCTACCAGAGCCTCGGCGGCGCGATCCGATACATCCGCTGCACCAAGCTAGGGAAGGGGGAGCCCTTGACCCACAGCAAGCTCGCAACCTACGTGAGCCACAGCCCCAACCATTCGGGCAAGCGCAACCACAAGATAGACACCCTTACACCTCACTATATGGACGGAAACCTCAGCGTCGAGACCTGCGCCGCCATCTTCCGTCCCACGTCGCGCCGCGCAAGCTCCAACTACGGCATCGGCAGTGATGGCCGAATCGGAGTGTACGTGGAAGAAGAGAACCGCGCGTGGACTTCCGGCAGCAGCGCCAACGACAACAGGGCCGTCACCTTCGAGTGCGCCAACCTTTCGGGCGGCAAGCTCAGCGACGCATGCTGGAAGAGCCTGGTCAAGCTCTGTGCCGACATCTGCAAGCGCTACGGGTTCAAGGGCGTCTACTACTGCGGCAGCGCGAACTACTCCAAGCTCCCAAAGGGCTACATGCTCCTGACGATGCACAAGTGGTTTCAAGACACCGACTGCCCCGGCCCTTGGCTCTCCAAGCAGTTCGACCGCCTCGCCAAGGAGGTCAACGCGGCCATGGGTGCGAAGCCCAGCGGCACCACAAGCAGCAAAGACACGTCCACGAAGGACAAGGAGGCATTCCCCATGGAGAAGACCATCAAGGTCAAGGCCGACAGCGTGAACGTCCGCACCGCCCCCAGTACCAAGACGGGCAAGGTCGTGGCGTCCTACAGCAAGGGCCAGACCTTCGTCATCGACGGCGTGCGCATCGCTGGCGGCTACGTCTGGGGCACCTACATCGGCGCGTCGAGCGGGCAGCGTCGCTACGTCGCCCTCGGCCCCACGTCCATCGCGGGGGTGTAGCCGATGCCCTACGACCGCCTTGGCCGCACCCCTGAGATGGCACGCAGGGAGCGCGTCCACGAGTGGGTGACCATCCTCGCCTTGGGTCTCATGGTCGCGTCCGTCGTGGCCTGCGCCGCGCTCGTCGTGGCGGTGATAGGCGCATGACGGCGAGCGGCGAGTGCCCCAAGTGCGGCGGCACCGTGCGCCGCATCGTGGGCAGCGACCGCACCGTGAGGGGTGGGACGTGGTACGAGGTGTACTGCCACAATTGCGGCTATCGTGCGGACGTTTTCAAGCCGCGCAGGTCGAAGCGGAGGTCAGGCTGATGCCACACCAGAACAAGGAAGGCCCGCGTGCGTGTACGGCACGTGCATGGGCGGAGCAAACGCAACTTAGGAGCAAGCAATGATCGCAACGCGCACAGACAGCGGCTACGACCTTGGCATGACGCGCGGCGACACCGAGACCCTGACCGTGACCATGACCGTCGAGGAGGATGGCACAGAGCAGCCCTTCGACGCGACGGAGGCGGTGCTCACCGTCCGCACCAGCAGGGAGGGGCCAATCGTCTTCCAGATGTCCGCGACGTCCGTGACCGATGGCGTGGCAGTCTTCGACTTCGCGCCCGAGCTCACGGCGTCCCTCGACGCTGGCAAGTACGTCTACGACGTTCAGGCCACCACCGCAGACGGCGTGGTCAAGACCCCGCTCGGCGGTCTCAAGCGTCCCTGCTACTTCACCCTATGGCAGGACGTGACGTATGCAGGTTAGCCATGGCGCGAACGTCGACGCGGCGGTGTCCACGGGCGCTGCCGTGTCGGTCGCGCTCACTTCATCCGTGGAGGTGGGCATCGGCGTCGGCACCCAGACGCACAGGGTCAATGACCCGTACACGGGCTCATACGAGGCGACGCCGACAGCCTACGAGCAATCCCTGCCCACGTCGGGCAAGACCATGACGAGGAACGTAACCATACACAAGGTTCCCTATCAGGAGACCACCAACGAAAGCGGCGGTGTTACCGTCTCGATCCTTAGCTAAGGAGCAACCATGCCCAACCAGTACAAGAATAAGGTAGTCTACAACGGTCAGACCCTCATCGACCTCACAACCGACACCGCCATCGCCACTGACGTTCTCTCTGGCAAGTACTTCCACCTTGCCACTGGCGAGCGCGTGCAGGGCGCTTGCACCTACGACGCCGACACCACCGATGCCAACGCGACGGCTGGCGAGATTCTGAGCGGCAAGACCGCCTACGTCAACGGCAACAAGATTACAGGCTCCATGCCCAACAACGGGGCTACCAACGTCACCGTTTCGAGCGTCTCTGGCGCGTCCATTCCCGCTGGCTACTCCGATGGCTCGGCAAAGGCGGTGCTCGACTCCGCGAGTGCCAGCGCACTAAGCGCCAACAACATTCGCCAGGGCGTCACAATCCTCGGAGTCGAGGGTACCCTGTCCCCAGAGGACGACCTCACCGTTGGCCCCGTCTCTGCCACCCCGACTGGTAGCCAGCAGATCATCACCGCAGCCTCACAGAACCTCGACTACATCACGCAGGTAACGGTCGCTGCCATCCCCTACACGGAGACGCCCAATGCCCAGGGCGGCGTCACCGTCGTCATCGGAAGCGCGGCGTAAGGGGGCGTAGATGCCCAATCAGTACAAGAACAAGGTAGTCTACAACGGCGTGACGCTGGTTGATCTGACCGAGGATACCGTAACCGCAGCTACCCTAATGCAGGGCTACACCGCTCATGACAAGTCTGGTGCGCTGATTACAGGCACGGCAAGCACGACTGAGGGTAGCGTCTACCAAGACGAGGACGGCTACCTAGTCGTGGACGATTCCGAATCAACAGCTCCGCAGGGAAACCTGTCCATCACCGCGAACGGCACGTATGATGTCGCTGACTACGCAGGGGCGAGCGTGGATGTTGCTGTTGGTTCGACGAATGTCGTTATCGGGAGTTTCACAACGCCAGCGACAACAGATATCGCCGATACTTTTACCATTCCTTACACCGGTGACGGTTACCCAATCTCACTCACGGTATATGTGTCTGGTGGAATCAGGAACAACACGTCTAGCGGTAATCAGGAATGGTACAACCTGACTCAGCAGTACCTTATCGCGGAATGGCATATGGTCAAGTGCCAAACAAACACCGCTCCGACATGGGCTTCTTCTGGAAGTGAAAACGAATGTGTTGTTACCGTATCGTATAAGGGTTCGACGTCCAATCCAGACTATTACTCAGTCACGGTCGAAAAAGGCCAAACCGCACTTGGTTCTAGCAATCAAAGCGCAAGCGGCGTCGTAGCGGTTGGGGCTTTGCGATTTAAGGGAAATTCAACAACAGTGTCATATTTTGTCGCATCGACTAAATACGGGTTTTTAGCGGACACCACATATGACTACGTGGCCGTCTATTCAGAATAAGGAGGCCGAACATGAGCGATAGCCTGACAGTGTTCGGCGTCGACTACACAGGCGTCACAGGCATTAAGGCCAAAGGCACTGGCAACGGTACGCTGACCTACATACGTCCCACAGGCACCAAGTCTATCTCTGCGAATGGCACGGGCATCGACGTAGCAGCATATTCGTTGGTGGATGTTGCGGTGCCATCAAGCGGTGGTAACGACTTAATCGTCACACTCTCCTACAACGAGTCCACTGAGATGTGGGAGCCAGACAAGACGTTCGCCGAGACTAAGGCGGCGTATGAGGCGGGAAAGACAGTTGCGTTTGAGTGCGTTGATGCGGTTCAGTGCTCAGCCGAATACGAAAATAACCGCATCTCATACTGTGTTTATGACGATGGCCCTGTGATTGCTTCGAAGCAACTGCGGTTGTTCTTATGGGACGACAACGGTGTGACAGAGCAACAGTCTTTCCCAGTATTCGATGCTTTGCATGCCGATGCAGTCGAAAGCGACGTTGCACAAGGTAAGGTGTTCGTAAATTCAACTGGATACCATACGGGTACGGCAACAACCCCAACTCCCTCCCTCCAATCCAAGTCTGTCAGCTACACGCCCTCAGAGACAGCGCAATCAGCCACGGTGACCGCAGACAGCGGCTATGACGGTCTGAGCAGCGTCGCGGTGAGCGTTGACGCAATCAGCAGCACGTATGTCGGCAGCGGCATCGACCAGCGCGACTCCGATGACCTCACCGCGTCTGGCGCGACGGTCACCGTACCCGCTGGGTACTACGCAAGCGCGGCGAGCAAGAGCGTTGCGGCTGGCTCTGCCACTGTGAACAGCACCATCACCACGACCCCAAAGGTGAGCGTCGATTCAAGCGGCCTTGTCACGGCAAGGCTCAATGGGTCTATCGGCGTTATGCCAGAAGTGACCGCTGGATACATCGCAAGTGGCACCTCTGGAACAATCAACTACAACGGCTCAAAGACGCTACAGCTCGACACGCAGGCGGCAACGACGGTCACTCCGTCAACGTCCGACCAGACTGCTGTTGCAGCAGGGAAGTACACGACTGGCGCGGTCACGGTGGCCGCAATGCCCTCTGGCACGGCGGGCACTCCGTCGGCGACCAAGGGGACAGTATCGAACCACTCTGTCTCTGTCACGCCGTCCGTCACAAACACCACTGGCTATATCACTGGTGGCACCAAGACGGGAACCGCTGTGTCCGTGAGCGCATCAGAGCTGGTCAGCGGCACGCTGTCAATCACGAGCAGCGGCACCAAGGATGTCACCAACTACGCATCCGCATCGGTGGCGGCAGGTGGCGCGACGGCATCCGCGACCAAGGGAACCGTCTCCAACCACAGCGTCACGGTCACGCCCTCCGTGACCCGAACCGCTGGCTACGTCACCGCTGGCACGGCCAACGGCACGGCTGTCACCGTCTCAGCTTCCGAGCTGGTGAGTGGCTCTGAGACTAAGACTGCCAATGGCACGTATGACGTGACCAACCTCGCATCTCTTGTCGTGGCAATCCCCATCGTGACCTACCACACATCCTCAAGCGCACCGACAAGCTCTCAAGGCTCGGACGGTGACCTCTGGCTGGTGACGGCGTAATGGCTACCGAGCAGTTCACGGTCACTAGCTATCCGACGAGCTGCACCACGTCGGGCAGCATCAAAGGCACGAAGTATCTCAACGCGATCGGAAAAGGCTCTGACACGTCAGCCGTGACGGGCAACGACTACTGCTCGTCGCGCAACAGCTACGCCAACATCTACTACGCCTTCGACTTCTCTGAAATCCCGGACGGCGCAGAGATAGTCTCGGTCGAGTGCTCCGTCA
>Ga0326512_10000734_pt1 | contig 27778 bp, 21 predicted proteins | sample 1_2617_0518_D_FD_203652 | JGI IMG/M metagenome (GOLD analysis project Ga0326512, IMG submission 203652) | Bovine rumen microbial communities from UC Davis, California, United States - 1_2617_0518 | ecosystem: Host-associated > Mammals > Digestive system > Stomach > Rumen | place: USA...
TCAGAGCGTCCTTTGTTTATCGGTGAGGATGTGGAGCGTACTGTAAAGAATGCGGATCCGCAGAATCCGAAGAGTCATCAGCTGCCTGCCAAGATGCGGCTTCATCAGGAGAACAAAGGGGTACAAGGTACTGTCCTATGGTATGCGAAGGCTGCTGTCGATAATATCGGCAACTATGGGACTACCCTCCGTAATGTCTATTGGCGTTATCCTGCCCTCCAACCATTGATGCCTCATATTGACAATAAGACACCTGGTAAGGTACGCAAACTGAAGGTCTTCAATATGGGTCAGCAACAGGTGCTGATGTGGACTGCCCCTAAGTGGAAGACATGGGGTGATGAAGCGACAAAATATGTCGTATATTGTTTTAAACGTGGAGAGGATATCAATACCAATGACCCTTCCCATATTGTTGCCATCACCACAGACTGTTTTTATGAGATTCCTACCATGTTGGCAGAGGGGAGGTATGTTTATGTAGTGACCGCCCTTGACCGTTTGCAGAACGAGAGTAAGGGAGTCAAGAAGAAGATAAGGTTATAATCTTATGGGTTGTCTATCTTGACGATGACAGGATCCTCCACCTCCCGTCGCCATGTCTTCAGGTAGTTAAACCACTCTTTTGCGGAGTGATAGCCGAAGGTCTCGTTGGCAGAAGTGTAGTTGACTTTATATGCCATGTGCTTGCCGTTGACCTGTAACACGAAAGCATAGTTGTCTTTGTTGGCAGGCTCCTCGCTGACGATATTCTTCTGAGGCACCAAGACGGCCAGTCCTACCGTCTCACGTTTCCATTTGGTGGTGTCCGCAGCAGGATAATCCGCACCCCAGCAGGCTCTCAGTCCTTTCTTGTCAGAGAACTCCTCTGAGCCTTTCACATTGATGACACCTGTGGAGAAACGATAGTCGCTGACATCTTTGTTGAAGAACACATCGACATCCGTATCACGATGACCGGCATATTGTGTGTAGCGGATTGTCATGTTAAGGGGAATACGGGGAGCATTGGTCGTGGGTGCTTGCCAGCCGCGGTCGAAGAGCTCGACAATGGTGCGGAGTGGTCCATAGCTGATGATACGCTGTGTCCTGCTCCGTACTGGTTCGATATGAGTAGGCTTCTGTCCGTCCCAACCACGAAAGGCACCCAACCCGAAAGTCTGTCCGACCCATAGCACGTCATCACCATAACCTTGTGCCTTCTGCTCGTCATTGGTATAAAACTGGGTGTCCTTGAGCTCTAGCCGCTGATAGTATTTACCATAGAGGTCGAGTGTCTGACGGGCATCGAAATAGATACGGATACCGTTCAGCTCACTCTCGAAATCCACACCATGATGGTGTTGGATATGGTAGGCGTCAGCGGCATCACCACGAACAGTGATGGACTCAATGAAGTTGTTCTGGTTGTTCTTGGTCAGTTTCTTGTCACTGGTGTTCCGAAGTACCATCTCCGTAAACACACGGGCAGGGTAGGAGCGAGGCTCCCCTGTCTCGTAAAGGGTGACAGTATATCTCTTTTGTTCTTTTTTGTTTAAGTCTACCAGGAAACATAATTCATCGAAGGTCTCGTCCTGGTCAAGATCGTCCAACTGACAGGGTATCTCCTGCCCATTGACGGTAACAAGTGCCGAACGCACCTCACCATAGGGTTTGAGACTGATGACGACAGGCTGGTCTTTTCGTTTCGAACTGATGGGATTGCTGACCAAGACAGAAATAGTGTGGGTTGCCGATGCGCTGATACTACATATACACAGCAAGGAAATACAGATTAGTTTTCTCATAGATGCTCAGTTTGATAGAATGCTTGTATGTTCTTTGCAAATTTCACACAAATAAACGAAAAAGACACCATATTGCACTTTTTTTTATCTTTTTTAGGTTAAAATTTTGTTTTTAAAATATTTTTTAGTACTTTTGCATCGTTATTTAACAGAATTAAAACATTAGTTTGTTGCAAGAAACGTGCGCAAGGTCTATATTTTGCTCGTTATATTGATGCTCATATGTGTTGGCTGTGAGTGGCATTTGAAGTCAAATGAGGAGACTTCAAATGATAATAGTGTGACTATAGAACGATACGATTGCATAGAAAGTCTCTATCTGACAACGGGTGATTATTCTGCACTTCTGCAAATGAACAAGTCGTATCCGATGCAGACACGGACCTTGATAGAGGATGTGTTGCGTATAGGAAAAGTGAATGAGCCCGATATCAATGTCAAGTTCTTACAGTTCTTTGGTGACTCCATCCTGCAACAACTTATTAATGATGTTCAGGAACAGTATGCTAATATCGATGATATTAATAAAGAGATGACGGATGCCTTCCATCAACTCCGTGAGGCTATCCCGTCATTGGAGATGCCTCAGGTCTATTCACAGATAGGATCTTTCGACCAGAGCATCATTGTTGGTGGAAATTATCTTGGCATTTCCCTGGATAAGTATCTTGGTGCCGACTATCCTTTCTATGTGGAGCATTACTCTGAAGGGCAACGCCGCTTAATGACTCGTTCGATGATTATCCCAGATTGCCTGAGTTTCTATTTGCTCAGTATCTATCCGTTAAAGGTAAAGGAACCTACTCAAGAACAACGGAATCATCACATGGGGAAGATACAATGGGTTGTCAACCAGGTGACAGACCGTCGTGTGTTCGATAATAGTCATGTGGATGATGTGGATAGTATGATGAAACGACATAAGGATATCAGTGTTGAGCAGTTGCTTAACGATACCTACTACTAAACTACTGTAATCATGAAGAAAATCACTGTGTATCTGCTGCTGATGCTTGTACCCTTGGCGGCAAGAGGTTTGGATTTAAGATCAATCACTAACGGACAGTATATGCCTGAGAGTATTCGTGGGGTGGAAGCGGTGTCTGATGGTGAGAGTTACACACAGTTAAGAGATGACGGCAAGACCATCGTCCGCTATTCGTTCAAGACAGGAAAGGCTGTTGAGACTCTTTTCGATGCAAAGGGAACGAAGGTCGAGCGTATCAGTGGCTATATCATGAGTCCTGATGGTAAGCGGATGCTCATAGAGACCAACCGTCATTCCATTTACCGTCATTCCTTTACTGCTGATTATTATATCTATACCATTGCGAGTCGTAAAATGGTACCGTTGTCGACAAACGGAGCACAGCAGACTCCTTTGTTCTCACCCGATGGGACGATGATAGCCTTTGTTCGTGACAATAATATCTTCCTGATTAAACTGCTTTATGATAATGCGGAGAGTCAGGTGACGAAGGATGGTAAGAAAAACGAGGTCATTAACGGTATTCCTGACTGGGTGAATGAGGAGGAGTTCGGCAACAACCGGGCGATGGTGTTCACTGCAGACAGCAAGAAACTCGTCTGGGTACGTTATGACGAAAAGGCTGTCGCTGAGTACTCTATGCCACTTTATAAAGGGTTGGACCCAGAGTTTACAGAGTTCGCGGAGTATCCTGGCGCTTATTCTTATAAATACCCTGTGGCTGGTGCCGATAATGCCAAATGTACGGTTTGGAGCTTCGATATCGCCAGCAGACAGACTCGTCAGTTACAGGTTCCTGTGGATGCTGATGGTTATATCCCCCGTATCAAGATGACGAGTGATGCCACTAAAGTGCTGGTGTTGACATTGAACCGTCATCAGGACTGTCTGCGTGTCTATATGTCTAATCCGTTGTCAACGGTTAGTCAGTTGTTGATAGAGGAAAAGACTCCGAAATATGTCAAGGAAGAGAGTGTGAGCCAGTTTATGGTGACTGACAAATACATGCTCCTGCCCAGTGAGCGTGACGGATGGATGCATCTTTATCTCTATAACCTTAACGGACAATTGCTACGTCAGGTGGAACAGGGCGAATATGAGGTGAGTGCTGTCTATGGTGTCGACGACCAAACGGGAAACGTCTATTATGCCTCTCATCAGTATGGTGCCACAGACCAGCGTGTCTTTATGACACAGGCTAATGGTAAGACGGTTTGTCTTACTGACAAGGCAGGATGGAGTAGTGCTGTTTTTAGTAGTGACTACAAATCCTTCATCCATGTATGGAGTAACCTGAACACACCTCCTGTGGTGACAATCTGTAACAATAACGGGAAGGTGGTTGCTACCCTCGTTGATAATAAGGAATTACAGGAGAAACTAGCAAAGGAACAGTTAGGAACTCGTGAGCTCTTCACACTGACGACCTCTGAGGGTGTCAAACTCAATGGCTGGATGGTCAAGCCTGCGGATTTTGATACCTCCAAACGTTATCCTGTCATCATGTATCAATATAGTGGACCAGGCAGTCAGCAAGTGAAGGATGCATGGAATATCGGTATGTATAATCAAGGGGCTATCCTCGAACAGTATCTCTGTCAACAAGGTTTCCTCTGTGTCTGTGTGGATGGACGTGGAACTGGTGGACGTGGTGCCGACTTTGAGAAATCCACTTATCTCCGCTTAGGTGAGTTGGAGGCCCGTGACCAGGTGGAGACGGCATTATGGCTGGGTAAGCAGTCTTATGTCGACAAGGACCGTATCGCCATCTGGGGATGGAGCTATGGTGGTTTCAATACGCTGATGTCTATGTCTGAGGGTCGTCCCGTCTTCCGTGCAGGTGTCGCCATCGCCCCTGTCACTTCTTGGCGTTTCTATGATAGTATATATACGGAACGGTTTATGCGTACTCCCAAAGAGAATCCTAATGGTTATGACCGGAACCCCATCAGTCGTGCCAGCCAGTTACATGGTGCTTTGCTACTTTGTCACGGCTCTGCTGATGATAATGTTCATTTGCGTAATACAGCGGAATATACAGAAGCGTTGGTACAAGCGGACAAAGATTTCAGTCAGCTTGTCTATACTAACCGCAATCATAATATCAGTGGTGGGAACACCCGTCATCACTTGTTCAGACAGTGTGTGAGTTTCCTTAAGGAAAAAATGAAGTAATCGTCGCAAGAAGCTTTGCTTGCAAAGAATAAAAAAATGAAGAGTTGAAGTGGGAATCTTCAACTCTTCAATTTTATTTAATAGTTCTCTGCTTTCACCTGGAAGTAAGCTTGTGGGTGGTTGCAGACGGGACACTCATCGGGAGCCTTCTTGCCGACGACGATATGTCCGCAGTTGGAACACTGCCAGATGACATCACCGTCCTTGGAGAACACACGCTCCTTCTTTACGTTGTCCAGCAACTTGCGATAGCGAGCCTCATGCTCCTTCTCAATGGCGGCAACACCCTCGAATTTCTCAGCGATCTCGTCGAAGCCCTCTTCACGTGCCTCCTTAGCCATACGGGCATACATATCTGTCCACTCGAAATTCTCACCACTTGCAGCAGCCTCCAGGTTAGAAGCGGTATCCTTGATGGAACCACCTTCTAACAGCTTAAACCACATCTTGGCGTGCTCCTTCTCGTTGGCGGCAGTCTCCTCGAAGATAGCAGCGATCTGTACGTAACCGTCTTTCTTAGCTTTGGATGCCCAGTAGGAATACTTGTTACGAGCCATCGACTCACCAGCGAAAGCCTCTTGTAGATTCTTCTCAGTCTTTGTTCCTTTCAGTTCTTTCATAATCGTATTTGTTTTAATTAGTAAATATGTGTCAGCGAAGTTACGAAAAAAATCTGACATTACCAAACAAAAGATGTAGAAAGTTATTCAGACTTGAACAAATCCTTGATACCACCGATGCTTCCTAACAGGTTGGTAGCCTCGTATGGGAGATAGACGGTCTTGGTTTTGTCACCCTGTGCAAGCTCCTGCATCATCTGGATATACTTCTGGGCGAGCAGGTAGTTGGCTGGGTTCGTACTCTTGCCGACAGCCTCGGTAATCAGTTCGATAGCCTTTGCCTCAGCCTCAGCCTTGCGGATACGAGCCTGTGCCTCACCCTCGGCATGAAGGATAGCCTGTTGCTTCTGAGCGTCAGCACGGTTGATGATGGCGGTCTTCTCACCCTCAGAGGCAAGAATCTCTGCAGCCTTCTCACCTTCGGAGGTCAGGATCTGTGCACGCTTGTTACGTTCTGCCTGCATCTGCTTCTCCATCGCGTTCAGTACTGTGGAGGGAGGTACGATATCCTGCAATTCAACACGGTTGACCTTCACACCCCATTTGTCTGTGGCATCGTCCAGGACAGCACGCAATTTGGTGTTAATAGTGTCACGAGAGGTCAGTGTCTCATCGAGTTCCAGTTCACCAATGATATTACGCAAGGTGGTCTGAGTCAGTTTCTCAATAGCGTTGGGCAGGTTAGAAATCTCATACACAGCCTTGAAGGGATCTACAATCTGGAAGTAGAGCAGGGCGTTAATCTCCATCTGGATATTATCCTTCGTGATCACGTTCTGTGAGGGGAAGTCATATACCTGTTCACGCAGGTCGATGGAGTTAGAGTAGGCGTAACGTCCACGGTTCAGGACCACAATCTCTTTAGAGCGGTCGATGAACGGGATGATGATGTTGATACCAGGGTTAAGGGTAGCATAGTAGCGACCCAGACGCTCGATGATGCGTGTCTCCGACTGAGGGATGATCACAAGTGCCATCTTGGCGAAAAGAATCACCAGGATTACGATAGCGATAAGTACGTAAGTCATAAATTCCATAAATTATAAAGTTTTAAAATTCGGTATTTCGGTATTTCGATATTTCGAGGATTTCGATATTTCGAGGATTATAGTGTCTCAACAGTGATAATTGTGCTCTCACGTCCGACGACTCGGACCGTGGTGCCAATGGATATGTCACTGTCTGCATGGCTGACAGCTTTCCACATATCACCGTCAATCTGCACATAACCACTGCCGCCGACGGGAATTGTCTCTGTCACTTTTCCCGTACGTCCTAGCAAGGCATCGGCGTTACTTGGTTTGTTTGGCTCATTCTTATGCAGGTAGCGCAGTGCCACAGGACGTACGAACAGTACGCTGAGCAATGAGAAGATGGAGAAAATGAGCAACTGCCAGTATATTCCCAGTCCGAGGACTGCTGCAATGATGCCGAAGACAGCACCGATGGAGAAGCAGATGATGAAGAAATCACCTGACGAAAGCTCCAGAATCAGACAGATGATGGAAATTACTGCCCAGATCTGCCACATGTTTGCAATAAAATAGTCTATCATAATCTTAAATTTTGGTTTCGTTATTTCGATATTTCGGGATTTCGATTTTTCGACATCTTGATTAGATGGAGAGAATAAAATCATCCCAGTCTTTAGTGGACCCTTTCTTGCCGAACACCTTGGTATAGAGTCGGCTGCGGGTAGAGGCGACACTCTCCTTGCTATGTGCTGTGAGAGTAGCGATGTCTTTGGGAGAGACACGTACTTTGATGAGCAGACTCACATAGTAGTCCTGGTGACTCATGTTATAGAGGCTGTACAGTTTCTCCGTAAAACCGGTGTACACCATATTCACCACTTCGGCAAGTTCGTTCCAGTCGCCGTTGTGCATACTCTGTCCCTCATTAATATATTGTTTGATGCGCGAGTATATGGGTGAGGAGAAAATGGTGTTCACATCGTACTCACGTTGCTCAATGACAGCCATCTTCTGCATCGCGTGGATATTGTCCAGACGGCTCTGCAGCAACTGTATCTTTCGTCTGTGGTATTGTATCGTCACTACAAATAAGGTGATGTAGATGACGGCACAGATGACGAGCAGGAATATTTCACGATGGGTGAGTATCATATCGCTTTTCGTTTTTGTTGTTGCAAAGATACGAAATAAAATAGTAGCCTCCAAGAAAAAGTGTTTGCAAAAGTGTGCAAAAAGCACATAGAGAACTTTTGCGAATCAATTCTCAATAGTTAATTTTCAATGAACGTCTTTCAATTCTCAATGAAATATCGTATCTTTGCAGCATCATGACAAATCTGCTGGGTATTTTCCCGTTGCTGTTCCGTGCTCGCCGTCCTAGTAAACTGGACAATATGAGAGCCGTGAATCTTCCTTTCTGGATTCGGAAGGGCTACGAGGGGATGACGTTCTTCGGACATATCATCACTCACAGCAAAGAGGAGGCGGAGCGTTTCAATAATCGATGGGATGAGATGAAGAACCACGAGATGATTCATCTCTACCAGGCACGTTCGACCCACGACTCATGGATTTTTTTCTACTGGAAATACATCATCTATTGGTTGAAGGCTTGTCGTTATCGTAAGCATCTGCGTAATGCTGGGTACCTGCTCAATCCTTTCGAGATGGAGGCTTATGGTCACATGTACGACCTGCATTATCTCGACGACAAAGAAAACGGCACCACAGAGTGGCGCCGCTATGTGAGTATGTCGTTAGAGGAACGCTTGCGTCTTTATTTAGCACGGAAACGCTCTGCCTGAGACTGGATCAGCTCCTTGTCGTCGAAATAGTTGATCTGCATGGCGCTGCGTACCTCACTCATCGTCTGGGCAGCAGTCTCACGAGCCTGCTCTGTTCCTTTCCTCAGGATGTTGTAGATCTCCGGGATGTCCTGCTCGAACTCATGACGGCGCTGGCGCATCGGCTCCAGGAATTCGTTGAGAATCTGGTTCAGGAACTTCTTACATTTCATATCCCCCAGACCACCACGACGGTAGTGGTCTTTCAACTCGTCGAGGTTCTGGTATTCTGGCAGGAACTTCGCAAAGTCCTCATCCTTCGAGAAAGCGTCGAGATAGGTGAAGACGGCATTACCCTCCACATGACCGGGGTCGTTGAGGTTGATATGCTCCGGGTCGGTATACATCGAGCGTACCTTCTGCCAAACGGTATCGGCATCATCAGAGAGATAAATACAGTTGCCGAGTGATTTCGACATCTTCTCCTTACCGTCTGTACCAGGCAGACGACGGGCGGTGGCATTCTCCGGCAACATGATATTCGGCTCTACCAATACTGGCGCATATACTTGATTGAAGCGGCGTACCAGTTCACGGGTGACCTCCAGCATCGGCTCCTGGTCCTCACCTGCGGGAACAGTCGTTGCCTTGAACAAGGTGATGTCGGCAGCCTGTGATACAGGATAGCAGAAGAAGCCAAGAGGAATGCTCTCACCCTCGAAGCCACGCATCTTCACCTCCGTCTTCACTGTCGGGTTACGCTGCACGCGACTCACGCTGACTAAGTTCATGAGGTAGGTCGTCAACTCAGCGAGTTCCGTAATCTGACTTTGGATGAACAACGTACACTTCTCTGGGTTCAGACCGGCGGAGAGGTAGTCGAGAGCCACCTCGATGATGTTCTGACGTATCTTCTCAGGGTTGTCGGCATTATCCGTCAGAGCCTGCACGTCAGCCATGAATACAAACATTTTCTCGTAGTCGCCAGCCTCTTGCAGTTCCACACGACGGCGCAGTGATCCGATATAGTGTCCCAAGTGCAATTTGCCTGTGGGGCGGTCACCTGTCAATATAATCTTTCCCATTGTTTCTCTGTTTTCTTAATTTTGGCTGCGAAGGTACTATTTTTTTTTGATATAACAAAGAATAATGTCAAAGAAATCTCTGGGACGCGTCTGGTCTCATGGGTAAGACACGTAAGCAGATGATATACAGACACCCGATAAAGACATATGTCAGTATGGTTTGTGACAGGTTGGGGTGAATGTCGATGCTAGCATAGGGCAGAGTGGCGATGGCATCCAAGGTGTGGCGCATGAAGGTGGTGATAGCAGTTAATGCTGTGGCAAGGACAGACAGCCGGGTGATGAATAGCAGGAGTGCCCCCATTAGAATAAGGTACGCACAAGGGATGACGACGAAGTTGCTGATGAGGAAATAGGTGGAGAAACGATGGAAATAGAAGGCTACTAAGGGTGCCACACCGATCTGTGCCGACAGAGATAATGCCGTCATTCCCCATAGCCACCGTACCAATCGGTGCTCCATCAGCCACCGCTCGGAGAAGATGCCGTTGAATAACGGGAAGAACACCAGGATAGCGAGGACGGCAAGGAAGGACATCTGGAAACCGATGTCGAAGAGTGACTGCGGGTGGATGACGAGTAGGACGATGGCTGTGAATGCCAGGACGTTGATACTCATCTTCGGACGATAGCCCAACGACAATAGTCCGTAGACCGTCAGCATGGTGGCGGAGCGTACCACACTGGGTGTCATCCCCACCAGGAAGGCGAATGCCCAGATCAGTATGATCGTCATCACCTGCGTCACCATCCTCAGACGGAGTCCTCTGACGAGGAGCGACACCATCATATAGAGAATGCCGAGATGCAGTCCGCTGATGGCAAGCACATGTCCTGCCCCCGTGATGCTAAACGTCTCACGGATGGTGGGTGTCAATGCCGACTTGTCCCCTAATGTCATCGCCGTTATGATCGCATAGGAATCCTCATCGATACCCCATTGCCGGTATTGCTGAAGCAGGTGCTCCCGGTATCCCAGCATCCGTTCCCCCGTCTTTTGTACGAGGACACTGTCGGGTAGCGGATATTGGATGATGATCATCCCCAGCAGAAAGGTCGCCAGATAGATTCCTGCTGTCTGCCAACGAGGGTGGTGACGTAACAGGAGGGTGATAGTCAGGACACCACAAATGACACCCAGCAAGAGTCCCTCTCCTACGGGAAAGTTCCTGCCCATGATGATTCCGAGAATCAGACAGAGGGCGATAGGTAGTAATGGAGCAATGAATCGTTGATGTCGCATGTGTCAACTCTGATCCGTGAATCGTTCAACGAACTCGTCCTCTGAGAGAATCGGAATACCAAGCTGTTGGGCTTTCTGGTTTTTCCCGGAGGTCGATGTCACGTCATTATTGATAAGGTAGGATGTCGAGCCGCTCACAGCCGACGCCACCTTACCTCCCTGCGACTCGATGTATGCTTTCAACTCGTTACGGTTCTTATAGTGATGGACATCACCCGTTACGACGAAGGTCAGTCCCTCACACAGATTTCCCGTCGGCTCGTTGGATGCCTGGGACACTTGTAACTTCTCCAGCAGATGATGGTAGCGTTGCCTGTTACGGGCATCACGGAACCAGTTGATGAAGGATGCTGATTTCTCCGGACCGATGCCGGCAATAGAGGTGAGAGGGGAGATGTCAGAGGTAACAGGTGCGAACAAGTCGGCTTCGACGGCAGGCTGGGGTTGTGTCATAGCAACGAGCTCGTCCAACGGATAAGCACTCAACAGTCGCTTACAGACATCCAGCCCGCACAAGGGGATGTTCAGCGCATAGAGCAGCCGGTGTGCCTCCACATGGGCGGAACGGTCGATACTGCGCATGATGTTCGACGCCGACTTCTCTCCGAATCCCTCCATGTTGGCGAGCTCACGGATATGCTGGCGCAGGTCGTAGATATCGGCATACTCACTGATCCAGCCGAGGTTGATAAACTTCGACAGGGTCTGTTCTGAGATACCGTCGATATTCATACCTTCCTTCGACACGAAGCGGGCGAACTTCTTCAGTTGCTTAGCAGGACACTCCGTATTGGTACAGTGCAGCGTCTTCGTACCACTTGCCTCACTGACACGTATCTCCGTTGCGGCATGACAGACGGGACATTCGTGGGGGATCTCCAGGACTCCTTCCGTACGGATGACCTTGATGACCTTCGGGATGATCTTGTTTGCCTTGATGACACTGATCTCCGTTCCTTTCGCACCAATTCTTAAACGCTCGCACTCACTGATATTACAGAGTGACGCACGCTTCACGGTCGTACCCTCTAACTCCACAGGTCGGAAGATAGCGACAGGGGAGATGGTGGAGGCGGCACACGACCATTCTATCTCTTGTAATACCGTCTCCGCAGCCTCATCCTGCCATTTGAAGGCGAGTCCGGCTTTGGTGGCATGATGTCCTGTGATACTTCCCGTCCGGGCATACACCGTATCGTCGTAACAGATGACAAGACCATCGACAGGGAAAGGGTTCTTCTTGGAGGTGACTTCCTCTGTGAAGACATCGATGACGCTTTCAACGGAAGAGAGGTCCGGATGTTCGATGAGACGATGCTCTACGGTATGGAAACCCTGCTGCTCTAACCAGTCCATACGGTCACCCCACGAGGGGATGTCGTCGTCAAGATACACCAGCGTGAAAGGGATCCATTGGATATGTCGTTGTCTTACTTCCTCCACGTCTTTCAGGGTCAGTGACCCAGAGGCGAGATTGCGGGGGTTAGCATAGTCCTCACCGCTTTCAATGAGGAAACGGTCAAAGTCGTCATAGCTGATGACAGCCTCTCCCCGGATAACGGTATGTCCTTTATATCCAATATTTTGCGGAATACCGTTAATGGCTTTTGAGAGATGGGTGATGTTCGTGCCGATATGTCCGTTACCTCGTGTGACAACCTTTGTAAGTTGTCCGTTGTCATACGTCACGACGAGGGTCAGACCGTCCAGTTTCCAGGATATCCAGATGGGTCGTTCCTCCGACCACTTCACCAGTTCTGCGGGTTGCTTCGTCTTCGCCAGCGAGAGTGCTGCGAACTCATGTTCTTCCTTCTGTCCGGTGATGGTGTCCTCCGAGACTTTCTGTGTCGGTGAGTCGGGCAGGGTAGTCCCCGTCTCCTGTTCCAGTCGTTTCAGCTCGTCGAAGCGGGCGTCCCACTCATAGTCGGTCATTCGCTCACCCCGTCCGTTATAGTATGCGTCAGAAGCCTCGTTCAACTCCCTGACGAGTTGTTGCATCCGTGATATCTTGTCGTCTACCATATTTATAGTATTTTATGCCTGCAAAGATACAAAAAATAAAGATTATAGATGAAAAATTAAAGATTATTTCGTACCTTTGCCTGCATGACAGAGAGATTTGAGTTTACATCACAGGAAAGGGAGGATGTCCTCTCATTGTATAACCAGATCAAGCAGGAGATCGGCTCGTCGCTCCTGGAGGGTGACGAGGAGAAGATGCGTCAGTATCTGACAGGCTATATCGAGCAGAACCATATCCATCGTGATGTGTTCGGCTTGAATCCCATGCTGCTCAGTTTCCAGACCGCCTATCTCGTCGTCGAGGAGATAGGTTTGAAGCGTGACGCCGTCCTTGCCGTCCTGTTACATCCTTGTATTGAGGACGACTACCTCACCATCGAGGTGATCAGACGTGAGTTCGGGGAGTCTGTCGCCCGTATCCTGCATGGCTTGCAGCGCATCCAGGAACTCTACAAGAAGAATCCTGTCATCGAGACGGAGAATTTCCGTAACCTCCTCCTTTCCTTTGCGGAGGATATGCGTGTCATCCTCATCATGATTGCCGACCGTGTCAACCTGATGCGTCAGATCCGTGATGTGTTATTAGAGTCAGGAGAGAGTAACCCGGAGGAGCAGGGAAAGAGGAGAGAGGAGAGGGAGCAATACCGAAAGGAGGTCAGCGAGGAGGCTGCCTATCTCTACGCTCCCCTTGCCCACAAACTCGGACTCTATAAGTTGAAGAGTGAGCTCGAGGACTTGTCGCTGAAATACCTGGAGCATGACGCTTACTATCATATCAAGGAGAAGCTGAGTGAGACGAAGAAGAGCCGTGACGCGTATATCCAGCGTTTCATCCAACCGATCCGTGAGCACCTGGAGGCTGCGGGTCTGAAATTCCATATCAAAGGACGCACCAAGTCTATCCACTCCATCTGGCAGAAGATGAAGAAGCAGAAGTGTGACTTTGAGGGTGTCTACGACCTCTTCGCCATCCGTGTCATCCTCGACTCCCCTGTGGAGAAGGAGAAGATGCACTGCTGGCAGGTATACTCCATTGTGACAGATATGTATCAGCCGAACCCCAAGCGGTTGCGCGACTGGCTGAGTGTGCCGAAGTCAAACGGTTATGAGAGTCTGCATATCACAGTCCTGGGTCCTGAGAAGAAATGGGTGGAGGTACAGATCCGTACGGAGCGTATGGATGAGATCGCGGAGCGTGGTGTCGCCGCCCACTGGCGTTACAAGGGTGTGAAAGGTGAGTCTGGCTTGGACGAGTGGCTCACGAATATCCGTTCGATGCTGGAGACGAGTGACGGCTTGGAGGCGATGGATCAGTTTAAGATGGATCTTTACGAGGACGAGGTCTTCGTGTTCACTCCCAAGGGCGACCTGTATAAGTTTCCCAAGGGTGCCACCGTTCTTGACTTCGCCTATCATATCCATTCCAAGATCGGTAACACCTGTACCGGTGCCCGTATAAATAATAAGGTGGTGCCGCTTCGTCAGGTCCTGCAGAGTGGCGATCAGGTGGAGATCATGACCTCGTCCACACAGAAGCCCCGTCAGGAGTGGCTGAACATCGTCAAGACCTCTCGCGCGAAGTCGAAAGTGCGTCTTGCGTTGAAGGAGACACAGGTCAAGGAGGCTCTCTTCGCCAAGGAGACGCTGGAGCGTAAGTTCAAGAACCGTAAGGTGGAGCAGGAGGAGTCCACCATGCAGCATCTCATCAAGAAACTGGGTTTCAAGGAGACCAGTGATTTCTACCGGCAGATAGCGGACGGCACCCTTGATGTCAACCATGTTATTGATAAGTATGTGGAGTTGCAGCAGGGTGAGCAGCCCGTCACGGGTAATAATATCGCCCAGACGGCAGCCGACTTCGTCCTGGACAACGCTCAACTCTCAACGCTCAATGCTCAACTCTCAGATGATGTCCTCGTCATCGACCGTAACCTAAAGGGTATCGACTATCAGCTGGCTCGCTGCTGTCAGCCTATCTATGGCGACAAGGTGTTCGGCTTCGTGACGGTCAGCGGTGGTATTAAGATCCATCGTGAGGACTGTCCCAATGCCGCGGAACTCAAGAAGCGGTTCGGCTATCGTGTCGTCAAGGCTCGATGGAGCGGCAAGGGCTCGTCACAGTATTCCATCACCCTGCGGGTCATCGGTAATGATGATATCGGTATTGTTAACAACCTCACCAGTATCATCTCTAAGGATGAGAAACTCGTGCTCCGCAGTATTAATATCGACTCGCACGACGGTTTGTTCAGCGGCAATCTCGTCATCATGATCAACGACAACACCCACTTGGAGTCTCTCATTAAGAAACTCCGTACAGTGAGGGGTGTCAAACAAGTGAGTAGGTTATAACGGTGAGGTGTCGCCTGGTCAGAATCTCAGGTTGACACCTCCCATAAAGGTTGCCCGTGGCATAGGATAGCCCAGGTTGATCTCGTAACTTTGTGCCAGCAGGTTCTCCCCATGCACCCATAACGTGAGGTATCTCGTCAACGCATAATTGACGGAGGCGTTCAGCAGACAGAAGTTCTCTTTCTGCTCCGCGTCACCGACAGCCGTATACAGTCCACTGATATATTGCAGTCCTGCTATGACGCTCCATTTGTCACAGTTGTAATTGGCACCCAGGAATCCCTTATAGGTGGGAGCGGCGATGACGTGATGCTCCATGTGCAGCAGCGAGTGGTTGGTGCTCACTGCCCAGTGGTTGCTGATACGCCAGTCTGCCTCCAGCTCCATACCATAGTTCTTGATCTCTCCCGTGTTCACATTCTGCCGGTTGACGGTCTGGATCATGTTGTCTCCTTTGATGTAAAAGAGGTTGGCGCCATAGTTGAAGGCTCCCAGACGATGCTTCCATGATAACTCGTAGTTCCACAGACGCTCTGGCTTCAGCTCCTCATTGGAGGGAGGGTAGAGGTACATCTCACGCATCGTGGGGTTACGGAAGCCCTTGCTCACCATCGCCTTGATCTCTCCTGTCTGGATGGGACGGACGACGACACCTGCCTGTGGTACCCATTCCGTACCTACCACGGAATGATGATCGACACGCAGTCCTGCGTCGATGGTCAGCCACGATGTGAGGTCCTGACGGAAGTCCACATAGCCGGCTATCTCATTACGGTAGCTCTTGCCACTTTGCTTGTTGGGGGTGTCAAGTACCTCACCGGTCTGTTTCGAGGTATAGTAGGCGTGACCATAGATATGCTGGTAGTCGACACCGACAGTCAGTCGGTTACCCTCGAAGAGCTGTGCGCTCTGATACCAGGATACTCCTATCAGCGCGTCCTTGGAACGGAAATAGCGTTGGGTGGGCTGCTCGGGATTCGCTGTCCCGTCGTCAATCTTGTGTCGTCCGAAATTCGTGTAGACGCTCAGTGCTCCACTGGTGCGGTTATAGTGGTTCTCAAGGGCTGCGGAGACTACTCCACGGGTGATCCACTGGTCTGCGTCATAGAGGGGACTGCTGACAGTACCGGGGTAGGAGGCGTTGAAGTGGGTCAGGTTGGCGTCGATATAGGTATTCCAGTGGTTATTGATGTCGTAACCCAGTTTCAGGTAACCTCCATACTGCTCGAAACCCATACGGGGACGGTGGTTGTCGGTACGACTGTATTGCGCTGACAGGGTGGAGGAGAACTTACCGCTCCGCAACTGGTTGGAGGCTTCTGCCTGGATGGTGCCGTAGCTGCCAACACCCAGGTCGACTGTCGTCCTCACTCCGTTCTCCCGCATGGAACGGGTGACGATATTGAGTACTCCACCCATCGCGTTACTGCCATAGAGAACGGAGGCGGGACCGCGCAGCACCTCCACACGCTCTGCCATCAGGGTCTGGTAGCTGTCGGCGATGGGGTGCCCGTAGATGCCGTTATATTGCGGATGACCGTCAATCAGGACGAGCAACTGTCCCGCACCTCCTGTGATACCACGAAGGTTGATGCCGCCGGCGGCTCCTGTGGATACGGCATAACCCATCATGGAGCGACTGGTGACGAAGAGTCCGGGCACCTGTTGCATCACGGTCGGTAATACGGATGTCTGGTGCTGTTCCGTCAACTTCTCCCGCTCGATGACGGTCACTGTCATCGGCAGATGACGGATGTCGGTGGCGTTGCGTGTTCCTGTCACCACGACTCCTTCCAACGACAGGGAGTCGGTGACGTCTTCTGCCGCTACAGGGGTCACGGACAGGAAAGTACTGATCATCGACAGTACTAAAATCTTACTTTCCTTCATCTTGTTATGTTTAATCTTTGTGGTTGTTTCTCTATAATAATGTCCATGACAATTCTAAAAACTTTTTAAATCTCGATGCAAATTTAATGATAATTCATGAAATTTCCCTATTTTTGTGGCATTATTTGCGTTTTATCCCAACAAACATGACAAAAAAATCAGAAAGAATATGAGAAAGATGTTTTTCGCCGTATTGTTCGGCGTCATTTCAGCGAATGTTGTCAACGCACAGGTTCCTGGTGTGGATGGTGATAAATATGTACCTTACGACCAGCGTACGGGTAATGAGTCGGTGGTGTATTTCACTCGTAACCTCTCTGCCGATGGGCTCATCAAAGCCTACGAGCAGGTCTGTGGGCATATCAGCGGACGTGTGGGCGTGAAACTGCATACCGGCGAGAAGAACGGTCCTAACATCATCCCCCGTGAGTGGGTGAAGGAACTGGTGAACAAGGATCTGCCGCAGGCTCATATCATCGAGACGAATACGTACTATGCAGGCGACCGCTATACTACAGAGCAGCACCGCCAGACATTGGAGGTGAACGGCTGGACGTTCTGTCCTGTGGACATCATCGACGAGCAGGGCACCACGACGCTCCCTATCCGTGGTGGCAAGTGGATGAGGGAAATGTCTGTCGGCTCTCACCTCACCAATTATGACGCGATGGTGGCTCTGACGCATTTCAAAGGTCATACGCAGGGAGGCTTCGGCGGCTCTAATAAGAATATCGGTATCGGATGTGCCGACGGACGTATCGGAAAGGCGTGGATCCATACCACCCCAAACCAACCGAACCAGTGGGACATCGCCAAGGAGGAGTTCATGGAGCGTATGACGGAATCCACCAAGGCTACCATCGACCATTTCGGCAGTCATGTCACCTATGTCAACGTGATGCGTAACATGTCGGTGTCATGCGACTGTGAGGGCTTGGGAGCGGCTCCTGTGGTAACTCCTGATGTGGGTATCCTCTCCTCGACGGACATCCTTGCCGTCGACCAGGCTTGTGTCGACCTGATCTATGCGATGACTGCCCAGGAGCATAAGGATATGGTGCGGCGCATCGAGTCCCGTCACGGACTGCGCCAGTTGTCGTATATGAAGGAGCTGGGCATGGGTAACAACCGCTATGTACTTATCGACCTCGACAACGGTGGCAAACGCATCACCGCAGCCGAGGCCGTGAAAGGTCTGAAGCCTTTTGTGAAGGAGTGAGATGATCACTTCGTGATAATAAAAACCATATACCTATGAGACAAATATTATTCGCGTTGTTTGTAGCGTTATTTTGCGTTACGGCAGTGGAGACCAACGGTCATGCTTCGGCACAGACCCGTCGACAGCTATTCGATGCTGGCTGGCAGTTTACCCGTGACGGCAAGACCATCCATGTGGATTTACCTCACGACTGGGCTATTGCTTATGCACCAGACCCGGCTACTGGTGCTTCTGGTACCGATGGTGGCTGGTATCCTGGTGGTAAGGGAAAGTATCGTAAGTCGTTCGCCACACCTGATGGCGAGAGGATAAGACTCCACTTCGAGGGTGTCTATCAGAAGGCGGAGGTGTTCATTAACGGTGTTAAGGCTGGACAGCATGCCTATGGCTATACTCCGTTTACTGTGGATATCACTCCTTATCTTCATAAGGATAAACAATTGAACGAGGTACTTGTCTCTGTGGATAACTCCGAGCAACCTAACTGCCGTTGGTACACTGGCTCGGGTATATATCGTCATGTATGGCTGGAGACGATGCCTGCCCTGCATATCGCTGAGAACGGTGTGTTTGTCACAACTCCTGAGGTGTCGTCAGACAAAGCCGTTGTACACGTGGAGACAACGGTCGAGAATGAGTCGGACCGTGATAGGAATGCCTTGGTGACAATAGGTGCCGGACAAATGATGGTCAGTGTGCCTGCCCGTCAGTCGAAGACCGTTTCTACTTCATTTGTTGTGGGGACTCCTCATCTGTGGTCGCCTGATGATCCTTATCGCTATGAACTGAAAGCTGAGCTGAAGGAGGATGGTGTCGTCATCGACCGGAAGTCTGTGAGCTATGGCATCCGCTCGTTCTCGTTTGATGCAGAGAATGGTTTTATACTGAACGGCAAACCGCTGCTCATCAATGGATGCTGTGTGCATCATGATGACGGGGTGTTGGGAGCGATGGCTTTCGATGCGGCGGAGATTAGAAAGGTGCGACAGATGAAGGAGGCTGGTTTTAACCTGATCCGCACCAGTCATAACCCTACCACTCGTGCCTTCCTCGACGCTTGTGACTCGATGGGAATGCTCGTTATCGGTGAGGCTTTTGACGGTTGGCGTACTGCCAAGAAACCTTACGATTACTCAACGCTGATTGACTCGTGCTATCGTGAGGATATCCGTGCGATGGTGGAGCGTGACCGCAACCATCCCAGCATCATCTGTTGGAGTATTGGCAATGAGGTGATAGAACGTAAGGATATCCGTGTCATCACCACAGCCCGTCAGTTGAAGCAAGCTATCCTGGATTATGACAAGACGCGTCCTGTGACGGAGGCTCTCTGTGCATGGGATAGTGACTGGGAGATTTACGACCCGCACTTCGATGTGCTTGACATTGGTGGTTATAACTACATGATCTTCAAGCATGCTACCGACCATCAGCGTAATCCCAAACGGGTGATGTGGCAGACAGAGAGCTTCCCGCGTGATGCCTTCAGGAACTGGCAGTTTGTACATGACTATCCCTACATCGTGGGTGACATCGTTTGGACGGGTCTCGACTATCTGGGGGAGTCTGGTATCGGACGTAACTATTACGACGGGGAACGACCTGGTGAGCACTGGGTTGATGGCGGTATGCCGGAATGGCATGGAGCCTATTGTGGTGATGTGGATATCACAGGCTGGCGTAAGCCCATCAGTCACTATCGTGAGATATTATGGAAAGACTCTCATGATTTGTATATGGCTGTCCGTGAACCAGATGGCTATCATGGGAAGATCAACACGACCTCCTGGAGTGTGTATCCCACATGGGAAAGTTGGAATTGGTCCAATTGGAAAGGCAGACCTGTCGAAGTGGAGGTCTATACCAAAGCACCTGAGGTGACGCTGTATCTGAACGACAAACAGGTTGGTCGGCAGAAGGTGGACCGCAGTACGGAGTTCAAGGCTGTGTTCAGCGTACCGTACGAGGAGGGCACATTGTGTGCGGTGGCTGGCGAAAAGCGTGTGACACTCAGTACTGCGGGGGAACCGGCTCGTATCCGATTGACCGCTGACCGTCCTGTGATCTCTGCTGATGGTCAGGACTTGTCATTTGTCACTGTAGAGGTTGTGGATCGGGAAGGACGTGTCTGTCCTGATGCTGCCATTCCTTGTGAGGCGATCGTAGAAGGACAGGGTAAGATGATGGCATTTGCTACAGCTGACTTGAAAGATCGTGAGCCCAAGACTTCCTCACGTGTCACTACGTGGAAAGGTCGTGCGCTATTGGTGATACGCAGCAGCCAGTCTAAAGGTAAGGCGCATGTGAGAATAAAAAGTAGTCTGCCTACCGCTGCCATCACCATTAAGACCAAGTAACGATGAGAATAACCCATAACCCTTAACCCTTAACCCTGAACCTTTAACCCTCTTTCCAGTATCTTATAAGATGTGTTCCAGTATCTGATATAGGGGTATAACAGCCTTTAGTATCAGGCATACCAGCCTTTAGTACAAGTGATGGCAGATACTGGAGTGGGGGATAGAAGGCATCGGAATCAAATTGCCCATACTTTAGCGTGACAGTGACAGTTGTGACAGTAAGTTTTGGGTGATTTTTAACAGTTTAACAGTTTAACAGTTAACAGTTAGCGAAAAAGACAAAATCAATCACAGATCACAGATCACAGTTACTTGTTTTGAGATTGACCGAAGAGGATTTTTCAGTTTTCAGCAAGTGGGACTGGAAACAGAGTGGAAACGGAAACGGAAACAGTTAGCTTAAAGTGAAAAAAATACTGGTACTAAATTTATTATATATATATAATATATATATTATATATATATAATAATATATACATAATAATAAATCTGATTTCATTGAAAATCAACTTTGACCTAACTGTTTCCGTTTCCGTTTCCGTTTCAATAACTGTGATCTGTGATTTGTGACTGCCATGATCCATACGGAATAAGTTGACTCCGCACCCTGGGAATCGTTGACGAGTACCCCTAAGTTGGTTGACTCTTTTCCTAAGAACATTGACTTTCACTAACTGTTTTCTGTCACAACTGTCACACTTTATCCCTACCATCGGTTGAGTATTTTGTATAATACCAACTGTTAACTGTTAAACTGTTAAACTGTTAAAGAATTATGCAAGTATTTTTAGTGAGGAAAAGGAAAAATATAAACCGCGATATTTTGTGATGTTTGAAAAATTTTGTAACTTTGCAAATGCATTGTGCCTGTACGGAAGCATACTAAGTATTACTATCTTGACTGGAGCAAAACAATAACATGAAATACGAAAATACATTCAAGGCAATAGATCAAATCCTGTGGAAAGAGCAGGGTTGTGGTAGTGAGTTAGACTACTTGGAGCAGAAATCATGGATGCTGTTCCTTAAATACCTCGATGATCTGGAGACGGAACGTGAGGAAGAGGCAGAACTTGACGGCAAGACCTACAAGCGTCTTGTCTCTGGTTTCTATCGTTGGAGCCAGTGGGCAACACCCAAGAAGAAAGACCCCCAGACGGGTAAGATGGTATTAGATACTGTCAACGCCATGAGTGGCGACGACCTGGTGGAGTTTGTTGACCAGAAACTCTTCCCTTACCTCAAGGAATTCCAGAACACAGCAACAACTACCGACTCTCTTGAATACAAAATTGGCGAAATTTTCGGGGAGCTGCATAACAAGATCCGCTCTGGATTCAATATGCGTGAGATTATCAACATGATTGATGAACTCCACTTCCAGAGTGCTGAGGACAAGCACGAAATGACGGTGCTCTATGAGAGTAATATCCAGCGCATGGGTAATGCCGGGCGTAATGGTGGTGAGTATTACACGCCCCGTCCATTGATTCGCAGTATCATCCAGGTGGTTGACCCCAAGATTGGTGAGACGGTCTATGACCCTGCTTGCGGTTCTGCTGGTTTCCTCTGCGAAGCCTTCCTATACATGAAGGACAAGATCAAGAGTGTGAAAGATCATGAGATTTTGCAGAAATCTACCTTCTATGGTAAGGAGAAGAAAGGACTGCCCTATATCATTGCTACTATGAATATGATATTTCATGGTGTATCAGCCCCCAATATCACGCATGGTAACACCCTTGCGATGAATCTCAGTCAGATACAGGAGAGCGACCGCAAGAATGTCATCCTCGCCAATCCTCCTTTTGGTGGCAATGAGCGTGGCGAGGTGCTGCAAAACTTTGAGATACGCACCTCAGAGACTGCTTATATGTTTATGCAGCACTTTATCAAGATGCTGAAGGCTGGTGGTCGTGCAGGTATTGTCATTAAGAACACCTTCCTGAGTAATGGTGATGCAAGTGCCATCAGAAAGATGCTTTTGGAGAACTGCAACCTGCATACCATCCTCGATCTCCCTTCAGGTGTGTTCACAGGTGCTGGTGTAAAGACAGTTGTCTTGTTCTTTACCAAGGGCGAGCCAACGCAGAAGATTTGGTATTATCAGGTAGATAAGCACTTCACCAAGACGCAGCCACTGACTGAGGCTGATATGGAAGAGTTCCTTACTTTGCAGAAGACACAGGGAGAAAGTGAACATTCGTGGACGCTCGATGTGAGCACCCTCGACGATGCTTGCGACCTCAGCGTAAAGAATCCCAACAAGGTGGAGGAAGTGGATGAGCGCACACCCAGCGAGATTGCAGAGACAATCTTTGCCCTCAACAACGAGAATCAGGCTCTTATTAACGAAATCATGGAGATGGTGAAATGAAAGAAGGGTGGGAATATAAGAAGTTAGGGGAGGTCTGCAAGATTTATCAGCCCCAAACAATTGCTTCCAGTCTTTTAAAAGAAGATGGTAAGTATCCTGTATTTGGAGCCAATGGGATGATTGGCCGATATGATAGCTACAACCACGAAGACCCAGAAGTATTATTATGCTGTAGAGGTGCTACTTGTGGAGCAATAAACGTATCTCTCCCATTTTCGTGGATAAATGGCAATGCAATGGTTGTTAAACCTATAAATGATTCTTTTCTGAAAAGTTTTCTTCGATATATACTTCTAACACTTGATTATTCGCATATAATTACAGGCGCTGCACAACCACAAATTACTAGAACATCATTAAGCCCTGTTACTGTGCCTGTTCCTACCATTATTGAGCAACAATCCATCGTTGATTATCTTGACGCTGCATTTGCAAAGATAGATGCGATGAAGGCTAATGCAGAAAAAGCCCTCAATGAAGCCAAATCCCTCTTCCAAGCATCACTCAAAGAAATGCTTAAACCGAAAGAAGGGTGGGAAGAAAAGAAGTTAGGGGATATTTGTAGTGATATTAGATATGGGACAAGTACCCCTTCTAATGAAAACGGAGAGTATAAATATCTTAGGATGAACAATATTACCAATGATGGCTTTCTCGATGTTTCTCATTATAAAACGATATCATTACCAGAAAAAGAATTGGAGAAGTGTTTAGTAAAAAGGGGAGATATTATATTCAACCGAACTAATAGTCGAGAATTAGTAGGTAAATCTTGTGTTTTTACCGAGGACGAGAAAATGGTTATTGCTGGTTACTTAATTCGAATTAGGGTAAGAGATGGTTTTGAACCACAATTCATTACATATAGCATGAATTTGCAGCGTTCTTTGGGACTGTTCCAACATCTAATTGTTGGGGCTGTTCATCAAGCCAATATTAGCGCAAATAATATCCAAAAGGTTATTATTAATTACCCTTCTCTCTCCGAGCAACAATCCATCGTCGAAACTCTCGACTCTCTCAAATCCAAGGTTGACCGCCTGCAAGAGAACTACGAAAAAAATTCTCAGGAGTGCGACGCATTGAAACAAGCAATATTACGACAAATTTTTGAATAACGAGATATGGACGAACAACAGAATATCATCATATATCGAACCGCTGACGGACGTGCATCAGTAGCCCTCTATGCCAAGGATGGCAAGATCTGGCTGAACCAGCAACAGATGGCAGAACTTTTTGCCACCTCGAAGCCAAACATTAGTATGCACATAGCTAACATCCTGAAAGAGAAAGAGTTGAATGAAATTTCAGTTGTTAAGAATTTCTTAACTACTGCCGCTGATGGCAAGAATTACAATGTGGTATTCTACTCTCTTGAGATGATTATTGCCGTAGGCTATCGTGTTCGAGGCATTCGCGGTACCCAATTCCGTCAATGGGCAACAGAACACCTGACAGAATATCTGGTGAAAGGCTTTACGATGGATGATGAACGGCTGAAGAATCCTGACGGGCGACCAGACTATTTCGATGAGTTACTGCTCCGCATCCGTGATATCCGGACTTCAGAGAAACGCTTTTATCAGAAGATACGAGACCTGTTTGCACTCAGCAGCGACTACGATAAGAGCGACAAAGCAACTCAGATGTTCTTTGCTGAAACGCAGAACAAACTGCTCTATGCCGTTACTCATCAGACAGCTGCTGAATTGATAGTCAGTCGTGCAGATGCCACACAGCCCAATATGGGACTCACTACATGGAAAGGCAGCATCGTAAGAAAGGGTGATGTTATCGTAGCTAAGAATTATCTGCAGAATGAGGAAATCGATTCTTTGAACCGTTTGGTAGATATCTTCCTGACAAGTGCCGAAGAACGGGTGAAGGGTCGGCGCGACCTTACTCTTGATTATTGGCGCAAGAACGTGGACAACCTGCTGACATTCCAAGAAAAAGACATATTGCAAGGTACAGGTAGTATTACAAACTACGAAGCTGAGGAAACTGCGAAGCAAGTCTATGATGTTTTCAACACCAAGCGTAAACAGATGGAAGCGCAAGCTGCTGATGCCGATGACCTGAAAATGCTGGAAGATTTGGAAAGAAGAATAGTAGAACAAGATAATAAAAACGAATAACATCCGATGAACGAAGCGCAGACACGATTGAACAAGATAGACCCGAAGCTAAGGGATGCTGGATGGGGTATAGTTCCAGGAAGTAAGATTCTGGTGGAGCAGAGTGCTTATATTGCGCCTGGTCGCATTACTACTACTGGCAACAAGAACCCGAAGAAGGCTGATTATATCCTTGAATATAAAGGTATCAAACTTGCCGTGATAGAGGCGAAGAGTGACGAGAAGGATGTGTCAGAGGGTGTAGGACAGGCTAAACTCTATGCCGATGCCCTGAAGATCCGTTACACCTATAGTACCAATGGCGATGAGATATGGTACATCGACATGGGTGTCAAGAACAGCAACGGAGAATATATCATACCCAGCAAGGAACATGATATAGACTCTTTCCCATCGCCACAGGACTTGTGGCAGATGACTTTCCCCGACGAGAACTCTTGGCGTGACAAGTTCAATCTCTGTGCGCTCAATCGTAGTGGTGGTCGTCAGCCTCGCTACTATCAGGAGATAGCTATCAAGAATGTGCTGGAGGCAGTGGCAAAGCAGAGAAACCGTATCTTGCTGACAATGGCAACAGGAACGGGTAAGACTTATACGGCTTTCCAGATATGCTGGAAACTGACACAGACGAAGTGGACTATCAGGGGGATAGAACGTGCGCCAAGAATCTTGTTTATTGCTGACAGGAATATTCTTGCCAATCAGGCAATCAACGACTTCGACCAATTCCCAGAAGATGCGATGTGCCGCATCACACCCAAGGAACTGAGGAAGAACAACTACAAGGTACCAACGGCCCGTAACCTTTACTTCACCATCTTCCAGACGATGATGACATCACCTAATGCACAAAAGGCAGAGGAGCAGGGTGTCACATTACCAGAGGGCTCCAACGACCAGCCTTACTATATGCAGTATGAGCGTGATTTCTTCGACTTCATCATCATCGACGAGTGTCATAGAGGTGGTGCCAATGACGAGAGCGAATGGAGAAAACTGATGGAGTATTTTGATTCCGCCTATCAGCTGGGGATGACTGCCACACCAAGAAGAAAGGATAATGCCAATACCTATGCTTACTTCGGGAACCCTGTATATACCTACTCGCTGAAACAGGGTATCGAGGATGGTTTCCTGGTGCCGTTCCGTGTGGACATCTCCACGAGTAATATTGATGACTATAAATATGAAGAAGGCGATATCGTAAAGAGTGGAGAGATAGACCTTGAGAAAGTTTACTCGGAGTCAGATTTCTACAATGGAAGAATACAGATTAAGGAGCGTGACGAGCATCGTGTGCAGGAGTTCCTGAACAAGATTGACCCAGACGAGAAGTCTATTATCTTCTGTGCTACCCAAAAGCATGCTATGATCGTTCGTGATATGGTCAACAAGCACAAGAAACGACCAGCCAGCAACTATTGTGAGCGAGTGACGGCTGATGACGGCGAGGTCGGAGAGGCAACGTTGAGAGCCTTCCAAGATAACGAGAAGTTGCTGCCTACCATTCTGACAACATCTTATAAGCTGAGTACTGGTGTTGATGCCCGTAATGTTCGCAATATCGTATTGATGCGTCCTGTACAGAACATCGTGGAGTTTAAACAAATTATCGGTCGCGGCACACGTTTGTTTGACAAGAAGTATTATTTCACGATCTATGACTTTGTGGGAGCCAGTGAGATGTTCAAAGATCCTGATTGGGATGGTGATACTTACTGCCCCGTATGTGGCAACTGGCCTTGTACCTGTAAGAAGAAGCTTCATGAATTACCAGAGGAAGGGAATGGGGGTGACCGAGCTGGAGACCCCGTAGTATGTCCTGTATGCGGCAATCTGCCTTGTACTTGTGAAGGACCGAAAACCAACCTGATAGAGATTAAGTTGTCAACGGGAAGAAGACTGTCGCTTGAAACGACATGGGAGCAGAAGATTTTCTTTGGCGATGAGTTCATCAGTCTTGACGAATATGTTAAGAAACTCTTTGGCAGAATACCGGATTTCTTCTCTGATGCTGATGACCTCAGAGAGAAATGGTCTAATCCTGAAACACGTGAGCAGTTGTTGAGAACGCTGGATGAAGCAGGTTTTGCAGAGGACAAACTGAATCTTTTGAAGAATATGCTGAAGATGCAGAAATGTGACTTGCTTGATGTGCTTGAATACATCGCTTATGACTCGACACCTATCGAGAGGGTAAAGCGTGTAGAGCTTGTGAAGAAGAAATATGTTGATTCTCTAAACAAGGAACAGCGAGAATTCGACAACCTTATTCTGGAATACTATGTCAGCAACGGTTTCAAAGAGCTTGGATCAGACAAATTGAAGACCTTTATCTCCATCAGGTTTAACTCCATGAGTGATGCTAAGGAGAAACTACAGATGTCTGTCCCCGCCATCCGTGCCCATTACTTTGAGTTACAACGAAGATTATATTATGCGATATAACGAACTTAAAAGAAGCCCTGAGGATGCAATATCTTCAGGGCTTTTTTGTTTGTTATCAGTTCAACAGTTTTTCAATGTCGATGAATTCGTCTGTTTCCAGAAATGGTGACAGGGCTTCGCCTGTATTTATGTTTGGATCGTAGGGAACTTTTGTATTAGGCGAGCCACTGAGTAATGTCATCTGTGGGACGTTGACGATGTTGCAGAGGGGTGATATATATGTTTTCTTTTTCATAGCTGTTGTCTTTTTATCGATTGATTACCAATTTGCCATTCACGATATACATGTTACCTTTGCGCATGGTTGACG
>Ga0326512_10000735_pt1 | contig 27719 bp, 37 predicted proteins | sample 1_2617_0518_D_FD_203652 | JGI IMG/M metagenome (GOLD analysis project Ga0326512, IMG submission 203652) | Bovine rumen microbial communities from UC Davis, California, United States - 1_2617_0518 | ecosystem: Host-associated > Mammals > Digestive system > Stomach > Rumen | place: USA...
TATAGGTTATAATAATAATCTTCCTGTATATTTTCATCATTATCCCATTCAGGATTATATTCCTTAAAGTATTTAACACCTCTATTTATACATTGTTTTTCCCACTTAATATAATCATTAACTTCATCATCAATATACCATTCTTTATATTCTTTATCATATAGCAGTGCAGTGCAAAGTATTTCATCACCTTTACATAAATATCCCTTATCATTTATATTGTAATTTGGTAGAACAATTTCGGGACATGAAATTACTGTTGAAGAATTATCTAAATATAGTTCATTTTCACCACCACATTCCTTAATTTTTTCTTCTACAAATTTATTGAGATTATCAACTTTGTTTTGTAGTTTTTTTGTAACTTTTTCTTTCTGTGTCATTGTTTTAAATGTTTAATGTTTGTTTGATGTTACAAAATTAATACAAAAATTTCAATAGTGATAAAAAAAGTATAACTTTCTATAGTAAATTTTACTTTTTTAACAACTAAAAATACGAAAATATGTTTTATAACATAAAAAAAATGTCATTTTTTTGAATTTTTACCTAAAAAAATGTTATTATTAATTAAATGTAAATTTATAAATTATAAATATATGTAAAATTAATAATTATGAAAAGAAGAAAAGATAATAATTTGGTGTTATTAAAAATTGGTGAAAAGAAATATTATTTCACATCAATGAGCAAAGCAGGATTATTTATTGGCATAGCAGCCGCATCAGTAAAATGGGCAATTAATTATAATACTTTAATGAAAAGTTATGATGATGAAGATATTACATTTTCAATAGTTGATGGTAGTGATATTCCTTATAAGTACATTAACCTTGAAAGATAAAAAATATATGAATTATGAAAAATGAAATTAACAAACTTAAATGAAGATGAAATTTCTGTACTTACAAAGCTATTAGCGCAGAATGCAAGTAATACAATAAATGAAGAAAATTGGAAAGACAGACTTATCAAAAGTGATAAGGGAAAAATTGAGAACAATATTGATAATTATATATTGTTCTTGAATGAATGTAAGAAATATAAAGGACAATTAAAATATAATGAATTTCTACAACAGAAAGAAATATTTAATAGAGAGTTCACAGACTTTGACTTGAATAATATTTATAATGATTGTGAACGCGAAACTACATTGTCTGCACATTCTAAAATAGACTCAGCATTGAGTGAAGTGTTTGACAATAATAGATACAATCCTGTAAAAAATTACTTAGATAATTTAACATGGGACGGACAAGAAAGAATTGCAAATTTATTCATAAATCTTTTGGATGCTGATGATACTTTGCTTAATAAAGAAATGACAAAGAAGTGGTTCATCGCGGCGGTCAAAAGAGTTTATGAGCCAGGTTGCAAATTCGATAACATGATTGTTCTTCAAGGCGAACAAGGAATTGGTAAATCTTCTATTTGCGAACTTATTTCAAAATCATTCTTTAACACCATTTCACTTGACGAAATAGGTTGCAAAGATTTGGTTGACAAGCTCAACAAGACATGGGTTGCTATTATTGACGAAATGGACACGTTCAATAGAAGAGAAATGAGTACAATTAAAACATTCTTATCAGTTTCACAAGATAGTGTAAGATTAGCATATGGAAAAAACACAAACACATTTAAACGTCACTGTATATTTATTGGTTCGACTAATGATGATACTTTCTTACGTGACTCTACATCATCTGTTGAACGCCGTTTTTGGGTCATTAAATGTAACAAAACAAAAATGGATGGAAAAATCAGAGAAATATTAACAGAAGAATATATTGGTCAATTATGGGCAGAAGCAGCACATTATTATAATATAGACAAAAATCAATACTTAGATATTGATAGTAGTATGAAAGATGAGTTCGCTAATACTATGCGAGAATTTAAGACATATACTGATGATAAGGTAATTGACTACGTAAATGACATATTAAATAATGATTACTATTTAGATGATAAAGGTGAGTTTGACAGTCCAATTAATTTCTTAGAACAATATAAGGGAAATAAGATGTACGAAAATGCAAATCAAAAAATTAATAAGATTCCAATGAGTGCAGTACTTTATGTTCTTAAAGAAGTGTATAAGATAGAAAGGTCAAACAAATATATAGGATTAGCATTATCACAAGATTGGGAGTATAAAAACATATTCTACAAAGGAAAATCATATAAAGGTCTATACAGAAAAGAACAAATTAAATATCAAAAAGAAAATAAATTGGATTTTGATTTGCCTTTCTAAGATAATTACCAAATTACCTATATTACTAAATTATTGCACCTCTATATAATATAAAAAATAAAATAAAATATATCTTAATATATTAAGGTAATTTGGTAATTAGGTAATAATATTGAATATCAATAAGTTATGGAATTACCGAAATTACCAAATTACCGAAAAATGATAAAAAAATAAATAATATTAAAATTATGAAAGCAAATGAACTACTTAAAACAAACATATCTTATTATTCAAATGTGAAGTACAATAAATCATACAAGCAAATTACATTATATGATTGGATAACAAAGTACAGTTTACGGTCAAAAAACATTATAGATAAGATAAGAGAATTATACGATAAAGATAAAAAACAAGCAAAGCAAATGAAGACTGACAATTTATCTGCTGTTACTATTACAGGTATATTTGATGATTATAGACGAATTGAGCAGGTAAAACATATAAATCCTATTATTGCGATAGACATAGACAGAGATGACAACTTACATATAAAAGATTGGGAAGAATTAAAACATACAGTTGCAAATTTACCATATGTTTTCTTAACATCATATTCATGTAGTGGTAAAGGCATATATTGTCTGATATATTTTAATACAGAATTAGACTTCAACAAGATGTTTTGTTCATTACAAAGTGACTTCAAAAATATGGGTATAAATATAGATAGAAATTGTAAAGATATAACACGTCTTCGTTTTGTATCTTATGACGACAATATATTAATTAGGCAGAATGATGTGGAACAATATAATAAAGAAAAAGAAATTGAATACGAAATAATTAATAAAGACAACTTATCTACTTCTATTAATGAATCTAATTCATTTATTTATAAGGCAATTTACTATTTAATTATTGAGGACAAATATAGGGCAAATAGTTATGAAGTATGGTTAAAAAACGCATTTTATTTGTCAACGTTCGATGATTTAGGTTTACTGTTATTTTTGCTTCTATCACAACTTTCAAATAATTATGATAGAGATAAAGCAATAATACAATTCAAAGAATGCCAGAAAAGAACAAGATATACAAAAGATTGTTTAATTTATTATTTTAGTGTGTTAAAACAGATTCATGGTAATGATTGGAAAAGAATTGTGAAAAACTATACAATTGAATAAAAAATATTATTATTAATTAAATAGTAGTACAATAATATTTCATTAATATTTTGTTTTTAATTTCATAAATTTTAATTCATTATTTTTTTATTATGCATTGGAACGGTCTGAGAAGATAGTTCCAATTTTTTTACACTTAATTTTCATTCTAAGCCATTATTTTTTGAAAAACATATAATTATATATCTAAGACATAAAAGTGTCTCAGATTGAATTTCTATATAGTTAGAATGATTATTTTTAATTATAAAGATAAACTTTACAATAAAGTTTTAATAAATACATATAACATACAATATGCATATAACAGATAATTTCAGTTTAGAAGAATTTACAAGAACTACAACAGGTCTTCCAAATGAACCAAACAGTGAAGCAATAGAATACATCATACAAATAGCACATATATTACAAAAGGTAAGAGATGAATACGGACAGCCAATCAATGTTACATCAGGTTATAGAAGCAAAGAAGTAAATAAAGCAGTTGGAGGTGCAAAGAATAGTGACCATTTGTATGGTGCAGCAGCAGATATAACATGTACAAGAATGGATATAGTTTGGGAAATATTATGTAGATATTGTGCTTCAAAGAAAATACAATTAAGACAGTTAATATGGGAATATGGAACACAATATAGTCCTTCTTGGATTCACTTGTCAATCAACAATAAGCATAATAAGACAAAGAATAATGAAATGCTTTTTATTGGTGTGAAAAAAATTTGAATAGATTTAATCCATTTTTCTATTTAATTATTATTATTAATAAAGAATAACTACTAAATAAATACATTTTACATACTATGAGCATATTAAATAATGAAGAATGGAGAACAATTGATGGTTATGAGAACTATCAAGTATCAAACACAGGTCAAGTTAAGAATATCAAAACAGGTAGAATACTTGTTTCATTTGCCCAAAAAACAGGCTATCACTCTGTAATATTATGTAGAGAAGGAAAGCAAGCTACAAAATATGTGCATAAATTAGTAGCAAAAGCATTCATTCCTAATCCTGAAAACAAAAAAGAAGTTAATCACAAAAATTTTAGAAAGAATGATAATAGAGTAGAAAATCTTGAATGGGTTACAAGACAAGAAAACATGCTTTATAACTCTGAACATTTAGATGAACTAAAGAAACAAAAGATATTGCAAATCATTGTAAAGAACTTATTAGTTGATGAACTTGGATTCACACAAAAAGACATAGAAAATATATTAAGATAACTACTATGACAAACAACTTACTTTGTGATATGACTATCACTATTAAATGCAAAGGAATTACAATACCTGAAAAGAGTTTCATTTATGGATATTTAAATAGAATGGTAGATAATGAATATCTAAATTGGAATGCAGTTGAATATACAACAGATAAGATAAAAACATACGAAGCATAACTATGATAGTAAAAGAAGAACAAACTAATATTTCATCATTATCAGATGATATTAGAGCAATGATTACTTTAATCTGTAATGAAACAATACAATTAGAACAAATACGCAGATTGAATGACAATGCAGTAGGTAAGAAGGAAAAGGAAAAGCAAATGATAAGACATAGAAATAACATAAATGTAATGACTGAAAAGATAATAAATATCTTTAAGATAATAAATGGGGATTTCTAATATAATTTCAGATATAAATTATCGTATTGATTTGCTTACTAATGCTGTAAAGAAAGCAACTAAATATCAATACCAAATATATGAATTGAAGCAACAAGAATTAGATACGAAATATCATGAATGCCAAATGACAAAAGCATTACAAGACATTTCAAAACAAAGATACCACATCAATAAAATACTAAATACATTGAAGAATGAATGCCAGTAATAAAAAGACTACATGATAAGCACACACATTTATATAGTCCGTATGTGACTACAGACCAGTCACAACAATACTATAATACTAAGTCATGGAAAACACTACGAAAAGAATACTTATCATTGCATCCTTTATGTGAAGAATGTTTGAAAAATAATATTATCAAACCTGCAGTACATATACACCATAAAAGAGAATTTCTTAAAGGAGTTACGGATGAAGAAAGATGGAGTTTATTGCTTGACCCAAACAATTTACAAGCTTTGTGTTATGAATGTCATAAAAGCAAGCATAAAAAGTAACCCCGGCTATCAAAATTTGTTCAGAACATAAAGGACATAACCCTGACAATTTCCTTGTAATTTCTTGTAATTTTCGGTATTTTAGGTATTAACAAAAATTAACAAAAATAATATTTTCAAATTATAAAAATTATATAATTTTGTACTATATTATACATATAACAAATAACTAATAAATAATATAACTATGAAGAAACTAATCCTTACACTTATTTTTATCTTTACTTTGAGTCTTAACATCAATAGTCAAGTAGTTAATGATGAAACTACTTTAACTACATTTGTAACACCAAATAAGCCATATACTTTGTATGATTATTGGTGTAAATATGCAGAAATATATGATGATTTTCTAAGTAACAAAACAATATATAAGTTAAGTAAAGAAATGCTTATTATTGATAAGGATTATAATTACTATACTAATTCTTACAATAACACACAAGATGGAGCATATTTATCTATTATAAATAAATTATTTACTGATAGAGAAAATAAATGTCTTGAAATTATTTACAGATACCAACAAATATGTGAAACAAAGTATTCTAATCACAAGCACAATGAAAGTATAAAAGAAATTAGAAATGGTCAATGTAAGTATCAGTATTTATTAGAACGAAGTTTGAGTATTAAAAGTGATTTGACAAGCTATTATTCATCATCAAATATTAAGTCAATAAATAATTACTTAAAATCAAAGTAAAAGTTTATTATTATATATATGCTATGAAAAATATATATGTTTAATTGACTAATGGATGCTAAGATATATGAGAAATATGGAACACAGGTATATGAATATATGAAGAACCTAATCGACTGTTTGGAACAAGATTACGATGTAATTCCTAACAGTTGGAGAATATCACTTGATTTGATTGCAGATAATTACAATATGTATATTGAATGCTCAAAAAAAATCAAAGAAGATGGTTTAATGAGATATGATGAACATCATGGTTTATACTACAAACACCCACTTATTGGTGTAATGAATGCAGCACAAACACAATTAAAAGACTTATTAAAGTCATTCGCATTAACACCAATGAGTAAGACAAAGATAAAAGCATTTAGAGGTGATGGAGTAGTAAATGAAATGGAATACTTAGACAAATTGATGAACTAATTTATTCTTCATTACATAATGGTTTCGGTTCGCCAATCTGAAACTGCCATAATTTATATTATTTTTTATATTTAATTTATTTGTTATGTTAGGGAGTAGCATTTTTGTTACTCCCATTTTTTTAACTATTTATTCTAAATGTTTATTTTTATTAAATAACATACATACTTAAATAACTTTGATAGACACTAAATATACACAATATGCAAGAAATGTATTAGACGGTAAGATTGTGGCAGGTAAATTGATAAAACTTGCTGCAGAACGTTATTTGTCATTTTTTGAACGTGATGATATATATTTTGATACAGAAAAAGCAGATAAGCCAATTAGGTTTATATCAAAGTTAAGACATACAACAGGTAAGTTCGTAGGAAAGCAATTTATATTACAAGATTGGCAAGAGTTTATTGTATATGCTTTGTTCGGTTTTTATAAGAAAGTTGATAATACTCGTCTTTGTCGTTCTGCATATATTCAAATTGCTCGTAAATGTGGTAAGACTTCATTTGCTTCTGCACTTGGTTTATATGGTTTGATTGCAGATGGTGAATCAGGTGCCGAAGTAACTTGTGTTGCACCTTCTGCAGCACAGTCAAGAATTGCATTTAAGAATGCTTCCGAATACGTTGCTTCAATCAATAAAGCAAAGGTATTGAAGTGTACAGGTGGTGATATCAGATTCCCATATACTAATTCAAGATTTAGAATTATGTCAAGTGATGCAAAGTTTGGTGATGGTTTCAACCCAAGCTTAGCAATAATAGATGAATATCATGCTTTGCCTAACAATGATATACCTAACTTACTCATATCAGGTACAGGTATGCGTACTCAACCTTTGATGATATATATAACAACTGCAGGTTTCAATCTATATTCAGCATGTAAGACATATAGAGATATGTGTGAAGAAATATTGAAAGGATTGAAAGAAGATGATAGTATATGGCCATTCATATATGAATTAGATGAAGATGATGATTGGGAAAATCAAGTAGTATGGAAGAAATGTTGTCCTTCACTTGGAATAACTGTAACACCTGACTATATGGAAAGACAGTTATTGACAGCAAAGAATAATCCTACTGATGAAGTACAAATCAAGACTAAGACATTCAATATGTGGTGTTCATCTATAGAAACATGGATTCAAAATACATTATTATTACAATATTCCAAACCTATTGACATATCACAATTCAAAGACAAAGGTTTAGTAGCTTATGCAGGTATTGACTTAGCTGCAGTTTCTGACTTAACATCACTTTCAATAATGATAGAATATGACCAGACATATTATTTCAAAACATTCTTATTCATACCACAATCATGTTTAGAAGAATCAATCAATAAAGAGTTATATAAGAAATGGTATAGACAAAAACAGTTATTTGTAACACCAGGCAATGTAACTGACTATGATTATATTCTAAACAAATTACTTGAAATAGATAAGATAATACCTGTAGTTAAGGTTAGTTATGATAATTGGAACTCAACACAGTTTGCAATTCAAGCAACTAATGCAGGTATAAATATGTCACCTTATTCACAAGCAGTAGGTAATTTCAACAAACCAACAAAGGAATTTGAACGATTACTTAAATCAGGACATGTGATAATTGACAATAATGAAGCGGTAAGATGGTGTTTCAATAACTGTACTTTGAAGGTAGATTATAATGAGAATTGTAAACCTGTCAAATCATCTTCTGCAAACCAAAAAATAGATGCAGTAATATCAATATTAGAATCATTAGGTGGACTGTTAGAAGAACCATTCTATACACCATTCTTAGAAGCAATATAATTTTACACAATACCATGAAAATCATATACAACAAATACATACCATTTAAACCGTTTATGTGTTTCAATTTCTTTTCAGTACTTTTTGTAAGAAAAGAATACAAAGGTTTAGTAACACAAAGAGATATTAACCATGAAAAGATACATACAGCACAAATAAGAGAAATGCTATATATTTTCTTTTATCTGTGGTATGTAATAGAATGGTTGATTAGATTATGTCAATGGAAGAACAAAAGAGATGCATACTTTCACATATCATTAGAAAGAGAAGCTTATAGTATGCAATATATAGATGATTATACAAAGACAAGAAAGCACTATGCATTTTTGAAATATATGAAATAAATATACTATGAAGAAAACAGCTATATGTTATTTTACCCACAAATGGGATGAAACAGTAAATAAGATATTCTACGACTTATACAATGCAGTAAAAGACAGAAAAGAAATTGATGTATGGGTGTTGTATGATGTTACAGATAAAGACAAAGATGAAGAAGCAGAAAATATCAATTATGATTTAGATTATGTTCACTTTGTTAATATGTATGACAAATGGGAAGAACCATACTTCTATACCTGTCACCAACAAATCAGTATATGGAAAGCAGACAATTGCAATATGTTGTTCTATGATTTTGTTGAAAAACATCAAGAATATAATTACTATATTACCTTTGAAAATGATTTGATGTTCAATGGTGATTTCAATCTCGTATTAGATACAGTTCCTTACAAAAAATTTGATATATTATTTCAATATAATATTCAGTCAATTATAGGGGAAGAACATTGGAGGCACTACAAATGGTTAAATATACCATATAAGAAAGAAGATATACGACATTGTTTGCAGCATATTGTCATTGTAAAAAGAGAAGCAATAAATAAAATATTAAATACTATTAGAGATTTTGAAAGACAAGATGAAAACTACAATTGCTTCTACGAAATATCAATACCTACAATAGCATATAACTTGAAGATGAAGATAGGCAATATTATGACATGGTTTAATGTTCGTGCTTATGCTTCACAAAAACATTTTGATAAGATAATGGATGTGTTTAAATATGATGTACCTAATACATTCTTACATCCAGTTAAGACAATGAAAGATTATCAGTTTATAAAGGACAATACTACCGATGTAGGTAATATGAGAAGACTATAAAAATATAAAAATGTTTACTTTACTTAAAAATTTATCAATTTTCTAATAAAATGATTATTTTTAATTAAATAAACATTCCTAAAACTCAATGGGATTATTTTCTAAATTATTTAAAAGAAATGCAAATACAAATACTCAGACACAATCATGTGTAAATTATGTTAAGCCATTTAGTGATGGTTTGTTATTTGGAACATACAACGAAGGAAATCCAATGTCATTAAGTGCCGTATTCTCGGCTATTGAAATAATTTCAAATTCACTTGCTGAATTACCTATATTAGTTAAGCACAAAACTAATGATTGTAACGACATTGACAATACTCATTATGTGAATCAGTTGTTTAAGAGAATGAACATGTCAAAATTCATGTTCATTAAGAAACTTATAACTGACATGCTTACTAATGGTAATGGTTTTGCATATATCAAAAGAGATGCAGAAGGACAGCCAGTTGAATTAGTATATTTACCAAAAGGAAGTGTAACAGTTGACTATAATCAGGCAACAGGTAAGTTAAGATATTTAGCAACTTCATATAATTGGATTCCAAGAACACTTGAACCAAAAGATGTAATACACTTATACAAGAATACCCGTGATGGCTATAATGGAATTGGCATATTAGCTTATGCAAATAGAACAATTAAAGTTTCAAATTATGCAGAAGAAGCAACTGCAGATTATTTCGGTTCAGGTTGTAACATCAAAGGTATAATTAAAGCAACAGGACAAGGTGCAGGTGGTCGTTTAACAGATGAACAAAAAGAATCAATTCGTTCATCATGGCAACAAGTACATGGAGGACAAGGTGCATCAGGTTTAGCAGTAATGCCAATCAATATGGATTTTGTACCTGTATCACAAAATGCTTCTGAATCACAGATGATAGAAACAAGAACATTCAACATTTCAGAAGTTGCAAGATTCTTCAATATATCACCTGTTTTATTACAAGACCTTTCACATTCATCATATTCAACAATTGAAGCCTCACAGCTTGAATATTTAGTACATACACTTCAACCATACATATCACTTATGGAATGTGAATTTAACCGTAAGTTGATAATGGATGATAATTACTTTATTGACTTAGATGAAGATTATTTGATGACTGCAGATAAATCAACAACTGCAAATTATCTTAATACATTAGTAAAAGGTGGTATTCTTTGCATAAATGAAGCAAGATATCAATTAGGATATGGACCAATAGAAGGTGGTGATAAGCATATCATACCATTCACTAACTTGGAACAAAATACTATAAACAAAGATAAAAATATCGAAGAAAAAGAAAATGACTAATTTTGGTTTAGAGTTAAGAGCTTCACAGGAATCTCGTAACATATATGGCCAAGCAATTACGTTTGAAACTGAATCTTCTGCTTTACCTTGGATTGAAATAATTCATAGAGGTGCAGTTACAGAAGATACAATTAAAGAATCCGATATTATTTTTACTTATAATCACGACCGTAACCAAGTTCTTGCTCGCTCATACAAGGGTGAAGGTTCACTTCACATTGATGTAAGAGAAGATGGAGTTTATTTCGATTTTGATGCTCCAAACACACGATTTGGTGATGAAATATTGGAACAAGTAAGACGTGGTGATTTAATGCGCTGTTCATTCTGTTTTGATTTGAATGAAGAGGACTTCAAACGTTCAATCAGAGAAGATGGACAAAGACAAGTAGATATATATCGTATCAACAAATTGTATGATTTAAGCGTAGTCGTTGACCCAGCTTATGATTCTACTTTCATTAACAGTAGAGCAGCAGACTTAGGATTAGATGATATAAAAACAGATGAAGAAAAAGAAAATGTTAGCGACAATAATACTAATCCTGATAACCCTGACACTGATAATAACGGTGAAGGAGTAAAAGAGGAAGATGTAGATAAAGACAATAAAGAGGAAAATAAAGAAGAAAAACAAGAAGAAAAAACAGAGGAACGCACTTGTTCAGATGAAGAAAAAGAACAAAGAAGTTCCGAAACAAATTCAAATATATTTGAGAAAAAAACAATGGAAAAACAATTTAGTTTACTTAGAGCTATTCGTTCAATAGCAAACAATCAAAAGTTAGATGATATTGATGCAGCAGTAATCAACGCAGGTGCAGCAGAATTCCGTAAAGCAGGTGTTGAATTTGGTGGTCAAATCCAACTTCCTAATTTGATTGAAAATCGTTCAGCTATCACAGTTACATCAGAAGGTGAAGATGTAGTAGCAACAGACATTTATGATATCCTTGAACCACTTCGTGCACGTAACGTACTTGTACAAGCAGGTGCAAAATTCATGACTGGTCTTGTAGGTAATGTTCAAGTTCCTGTAATGTCAGCTTCTAACGTAACATGGGAAGGTGAAACAGCAAGCGCAGGAGATGGAGCAGGAACATTCACACATGTAACTCTTTCACCAAAAAGATTAACAGCTTACATTGACATTTCAAAACAATTCCTTGTACAAGATGGTGTTGGTGCAGAAAATGTAATTCGTGAAGACCTTATCAAAGCAATCAACAGCAAACTTGAAAATACTATCTTAGGTTCAGCATCTGGTACAACAGCACAACCTGCAGGTATATTCTACAGTCAAACTCTTGCTTCTGTATCTCAATTCGAAGATATTTGCAACCTTGAAGCAGGTGTAGAAGAAGCAAATGTTCTTGGTGAACTTAAATATATCGTATCACCAAAAGCAAAAGCTGCACTTCGTGGTATGATTAAGGGTACTAATGCAACTGGTATGGTTTACGAAAATTCAACAGTTGATGGAACACCAGCCTTAGAAACAACTAATGTAGCTTCTAACATGTTAGTTGTAGGTGATTTCTCTAACTTAGCAATTGGTCAATGGGGTGCTATCGACTTAGTTGTTGACCCATATACAAAAGCTGCAGACGGTCAAGTTCGTTTAGTTGTAAATGCATTCTTCGATGCAAAAGTACTTCGTAATGGAGTATTTGGTTTCGGTCAAACCGCGTAACAATACAATATTTTCAACTATAGAAGTAGAGTTGGGATAGTCACTTTCCCTGCTCTACTTTTTACAAAAATATCACCCTAAATATATGAATTATTTAACATTAGAAGAATTGAAAAAACATTTAAATGTGGATGAAGATTTCACAGATGATGATATGTATATCGAAAGTTTGGGTGATGTTGCAGAAGCTATAGTTGCTAAACATATTGATAATGATTTAGCAAATGTTGTAGCATTTAATCAAGGTGAATTACCTATGCCAATCAAACATGCAATGATGTTACTTGTTGGTAATTATTATATGAACAGGGAATCAGTTGCTTTTGCAACTTCAAGCAATATACCATATTCTTTTGAATATTTACTTGACCCTTATGTAAAATATAGTCAATCTAAATTATGAAAGCAGGAGTATTAAAAAATCCAATTGAGATATGGCATTATACAGTTACATATAATGAGTTCAATGAACAAAATGCATCATATACTAAATCATTTACAACACGTGCCAATATCGTAACTGATTCAGGACAAAGAACAGACACTAATAATGAAGTATTTTATACACAACTTCTAACATTTGAAGTTCGCAAATATGTACCTGTTGAAGATTTTGACCATATCAAATATAATAACAAAGAATATCGTATCATATCAATACAAGATGCAGACTTTAATCTTAACCATGCAATGATGAAGCGAATTGTATGTGAATTGATAAACACATAAGATGAAAGATTTAGGTAAGAAATTAGACAATTATCTTGATGTTACACTTGAAACAGTAATAGCAAAAGTGAAACATGGTGTATCAGAGTCAATAAATCAGATTGCATCAGATACAAGAACTAAACTTAGTCAGACAGGTTTAAAAATCAATTCACCAATGAAAGAAGGTGGTACATTGATGGAAGGTATAAGAGCATTTATGTATAGAAATGATGGTTCTGATTATATACATGGTTTAGTTCATATTTTAGGTAATCGAAATACAAATGATGGAACATGGCGTTTAAGATTCTTTGAAGGTGGTACAAAAGAAAGAATGGTTAAACGAACAAAAAAGAAGTTAGGTAAAATTGGTGCAAGATGGTTCTTTGCAGATAGTTTAGTAGGTGCAGAATCAATGACACAAACAAATATTGATAACTCAATACAAACAGCACTAAATAAAGTTAAGAATATACAATGAAGAAAACTATACTCATAACAAAATACATAATTGATATACTAAAGAACAATGTGAATGTATCTACAAAAGTTACATCAAATAATATATTACCACTTGATGCTATTGAAGGTACAACATTCCCATTTGTTATAGTCAAAAGAAATGGTATATCAACACAATATACAAAAGATGGTGCATGGAAAGATTCTGTTCAATTTTCAGTTATAGTTGCTGCTGAAAAATATATTACATCAGTTGATATAGCACAAGCAATTAGAGAAGCTTTAGAATACAAACATTTTTCATTCACAGAAAACAGTGAAACAACAGAGATATATAATATCTTATTTCAAGGTATCACAGAAGATATAATCAACAATACATACATACAAATGCTCAATTTTGAAGCATATATGTAACATATAAAAATATTTTAGCTAAAATTATGACACAAAACCAAGTTATATTAGGTGATGTTCTTCAATTATTTACAACACATAAAGATGGTAATGACCAAATGACAGTATCAATTGGTGGAGCAACAAATCACACTTTGACTGTTTCACCTGAATACATTGATATTGCATGTAAGGATGCAGGTACTTATGGTTGGAAGAAATTGAATAAAATCACATGGGAAATACAAACAGAAAACTTATATGTTCCAAATGAATATCGTGCATTACTTGAAAACTTATTGAACGATTATGAATTTACAGTATATTTTGGTACTTCTAATTGGAATGTAAATGGTATTCAAACTCAAGGTGAAGCATGGGAGCCAGCAGATTTCAGTTCAAGTTCAGAACCAATATATGTTTCTCAGCCAGAAGCTCAATATATTTGCACTGTAGGTGATTCTTCTGCAAATATGCTTTATTATGGTAAAGTTAAGGTAAGTTCACTTACACTTAATGCACAAACAGGTGAAACAGCTTCTTATAGCTGTACACTTACAGGTGTAGGACCAATGCAAATGGCTGCACAACCTCCAGTATGATAAAACATAGAATCAAGCTTGATTCTTTTCTTTCATAGTATGTTATTTTTGTTGGAGTGGCAATTATGTCACTCCTTTTTTTGTCACTAAAAATAATTGATTTTCTATATTATAAAACATAACTAAATGTTTATTTTTAATTATAAAAGATAAACTTTATAATAAAGTTTTAAATATAAAAATATCTAACTAAACTATGAAAGTAAAATTCGATGATAAGGAATTTGATTTAAAGTATTCAATGAGAATGCTCATTGTTTATGAAAATATAACAGGTAGAAGTCTAACAATAGAAGAACTTCAAAATTATACAAATATTATCACATTATTCTATGCAGCATGTCATTCCTCAGCAAAGCAGAATAATATAGAATTCAAACTTACTTATGATGAATTTATAGATTGGATTGATGCACAAGGTGGTGAAGCAATAATTGTAGATTTTGCAAATTGGTATGCTGAAACAACTATTGCAAATGCTCAATTATACGCAAAAAATAATGAAAAAGGTGACAAGGAGGGCACAAAGAAGTCAAGAAAAAAATCTTGATTATTCATGAATACCTTCGTATGTTAGTTTTTACAAATAAACTTGTAACTTACGAGTATTTCATGGATGAACTTCAAGATTATGAACTTGAATTATTATCTGACAATATTGGTTGGAGTTATAAGAATGAATGGGAAATAGCAAGATTAGAAGCTTATTGTTCACTTTGTTCATTCGGAAAACCAAAACGAAAAATGAATGAAATGTTCCCCTTAATGACAGATGATGATAATAAATATCAATTTGTAGATAATAAGATAGACAATAACGACTATGAAAAGATGAAAGAGCAACAAAAGAAAATTATGAATTACATTAATCATGGCAATACAAACTAAAGTTGATGTCGGTGCAGATATTAGTGGATTTAAGAATGGAATGAATGAAGCTAAAGCAAGTGTTAAAGATGTAGCTTCATCAGCAAAAGATTTGAACAAAGAACTTGCACCAGTTACCACATCTTTTCGTACTCAAAGAAAATCAGCACAGGAATTAGCGCGTGCATACAGAGAATTAACAGATGCAGAGAAGAACAGTGATTATGGTAAGATGATTGCTAAAGGTTATGAAGATGCAATCAAGAAAGCTGCTGAAATGAAAGACATACAGGAAGATGTAAATAAAGCAATTAAGAATATGGCTTCTGATACATCTACATGGGATGCAACAAAACAGGGTATAGATGTAATTTCAAGTTCTGTTACCGCTTTTGCTGCATCATTGGGTATAGCTGCAAAAGAAGGTACATTGATGGGTGATACATTGAATTTGATAGCAAGAACACAAGCAATGGCAAATGCAGCAATTACAATTGGTAATGCGTTACAAGAAGAATCAGCATTGAGAATTAAAGCAACTGCGGCAGCACAAAAGGCATTGAATTTTGTTATGAATGCTAATCCATATAAATTAGTTGCAGGTATTATGGGGACAGTTTTAATTGGTTCACTTGTGGCATCAATAGCAAAGATGAAGGAAGCAAAAACTACTGCTGATAATCTAAATTCTTCATTTAGAAATTTAGGTAAATCATTATCTGAATCGCTTGGTAGTGATTTATTTGGTAAAGCATCAGCGGAAGATATAGATGCACTTGTTATAGCACAATCAAAACAGAAAGTTGCTTTAAATAAGTTAGAAGAAGCGAATGCTAAATTATATTATATTGAGCAAAAGAAAAAAGATGGATATACAAACCTTCAACCTGAAATTGAAAAGTACACTAAACAACATGACGAAGCAGCAGCGGCAATAAAAGAACATTCAAATACTATTGAAAATATTAAGAATAAGTATAAAGAAGAAACAAGGGAGGTAAAAACAACTACTAAAGCTACACAAGAACTTACTGCAGCAGAAATTGAAAGAAATAAACAGTATGAGATTAATAAATCAATTGGTTCAAGATTTGAAAGTAATCTAACAAAAGGTTTAGAAGATGCTAAGAACAAGTTAAAGAATGATAAGAACCAAATGTTTGAGTTTAGGTTAAAACCTGTTTATAATTATAATTCCTCTAAAGCATGGAAAGAACAAGGTTATGCACTTGATGAAATTACACAGAAATATGAAAAACTAACTGACCAACAAAAACAATATTTTAATGAATTAAGAACACAAGGTAAAACAGCAAAAGAGGCATTTGATGAAATTGGTAAAGAATCTACAAGTTTAAAAGACACTTTATCATCAACAGCAAATACTATCGGAACAGTAGGTAGTGCGTTTTCAGCATTAGGACAATTGACAGGTAATGTAGGTTTGAATATGATGGGTGTAATAGCTCAATGTATAGCTAATATCATGTTAGCTTATTCACAATCATTGGCAAAAGATGTTCCATCAAAACTCAATATATTCTCATTCATAGCTGCAACTGCGGCATCAACAATTTCAATGGCTGCAACAATAGCACAATATAAGAAGCAAGCAAAATCATCAAATTCATTTGCTAATGGTGGTATATTCAAAGGTGCAACAACAATAGGTGATTTCAATATAGCAAGAGTTAATGATGGTGAAATGATTCTTAATAATCAGCAACAATCTAACTTGTTCCGTATGTTGAATAATGGAATAGAAAGAGATAGTTTCACATTAAGTGACAATTCAAATATTGAGTTCAAATTAAGAGGTACAGAACTTATAGGTTTGATAAAAAATACAAACAAAAAATTAAGTAAAATATTATGATAAGAACAAGATTCAAAGATATAAATGAACAACAATGGCAAGTAGATATATTTAATTATGGTAAATGTCCTGATTCATTTTCACATCCAATGAATGAGAGTGTTTCAGCCATAACAAGCAGAACAAATGTATCTATTAGGAACAATTGGCAAAAAGAAGGTGGTCCAATCGGGCATAGTATTACTTATTATAGTAGTACTTATCCTGATTCATGTACTGTTGATATGCCAATTTTTAATAATGGTCTAAGTGTTTTAGAATATGTTGCTAAGGAAGATTGTGATGTATATATCTTATATTTAGATTCAAACAATATAATAATCGGTGCGGATATTAAAGGTACTTTATTACCAAATGAAACTTTTACTGTTGGAATACCTGAAGGAACAGTAGCAATAGCAATTGAAGATGAATTAGCACATGGTGGTGATTGGACATCAGAATATACAGTTAGAGCTGAACAACCACAAGATAATGTAAATGTAGTTGAATATGACTGTACTGATGAAGAACCATTGCACCTAAATTTTGAAGGTGACACAGATAATATATTCAAACCAATAATATACAGTGGTGGTACATTGAATTTAGTAACAGAACACTATATACAGGAATTAATTACTAATGCCTATAATAAACGAATTATCATAAATAAAGTAATTGAACAAAACAATAATATTATTTATGACACTGTGTTAGATGGTTTTATCAATCCTGATACATACAGTCAAGCATATTCAAAGAAATATGATGAACTTGAAGTGAATTTTGTAAACTGTCTATCTGTATTGAAGGTAAAGAAATATGTTCGTGTTCCAAGTAATGGTGGTAGTACTGATACAAACAAAGTATCTGTAAAAGATATATTATTCAATATTTTCAAAACATATACTAATGTTGAATTTTTATTAGTCAGCCATGCGTATGCTACAACATTATCAGATGTAAGTAAGAATATATCACAAGTAGATAATATAATTGACCATTTGTTATTAGATGAGAATATTTTCTTTGATGAAAATGAAAATCCTTTAAAATGTTCAGAAGTAATTGAAAGAATATGTACTTATCTTAATATGACAATGTTCACTAATGGTACTGCAGTATATATGGCAAATTGGAATGAAGCGTTTACAGCAGAAAAGAATTGGTTTCATATATACGACATTAAAAATGATACTATTTCAGTTCAAGATTTTAGTCATATTGGTAATAGAAATTTAAGAAAGGACATGCTAACCAGTGATGAACAGACAATAACATTTACTAATTTAGCAAATAAAATCAAATTAACTGACTCATTCTATAATGCAGCAGACTTAGTAAAGACAACAGAAAAGGACTTAAATACAAATATCACTTTCATTAGAGATAAGAATACAGGTGAACAATATGTAATTAATACAACTACTCCAAATCCTAAAGCAACACCTTCTGCAAGTGTACTTGCTGTTATAACACAATTCTATGACAAGATGAATGGTATGACAAATAATTCAAGTGGTGTTCCTGTATTAGGTTGGTTTGGAGATACATATCGTTATGCACCATTCAATCCTGATATCAATAAGACATGCTGCGCCATAATGAGACAACAGACAATATTTATGCAAAATGGTTGGACTGATGATTTCCAAATATCTTTTGATACACCTGTTTTAGCATTCAAACATCATGCAATGGATTATGATGATAGATTATTTGTGAATTGTTTTACTTTCAAAAGAGAAAAATCTATTTATTTGAAAGGAACACAACTTATAATCAGTGGTGATTTTGAATTTGTTTCACCACAAGAAAGTCAAGTACAAAATGCTACATTCCCTGTACAAAATTCACAATATTGCTGTGCTAATACTGTCGGTCATTGGTACACTCCAAATGAAATGCAAAGATGCTTACAATGTTCAATTCGTATTGGTAATTATTATTGGTGGGGAATTCCTGGTCAATTAGGTCGTGATGGATGGCAGCCATATTTCAATTGGGTGCAAATACCACTTGACATGGATTCTAACTTTACAGGTAAAATCAAGAATAATGTAACGTATAAATCTAACTTATCAGATTCAGGTTATGCAATTAAATTTGATGAAACTATTATAGGTGATTTTGAAATGAAAATTTTTATTGCTCCGGGTTATCCACATAACATATATTATGATACTGTTTATGCTATACCATGGACTATATGGAAAAACTTGAAAGTAAAAAGAGCAACAGTGAATAATACAGATGGTAAAGATGATATAGTATATGAAAATGTAGTTGATTTAGATTCAATATTTGATGAAAAAGAAATTGAGTTCAAAATCAATACAAATACAAAAGCTAATCCAAGTGTAATATCATTTGCTTATTATGATTATTGGGATGAAACTAACCAAGAATTCGTAACTAATTATTTAGATGAAGTATATCCATTGTATTTACAGACAAATAATGCAAATTATAAATGTAAGATGGAAGACAATGCAATACATTCATATTATTCACAATATTGTAAGCCAAACTTAATATTAGATGTTGATATTCTTGATGGTGTTAATCCAATATTCTATTTCACAGATATTTCAAGTGTAACAGGTATAACAGGTAAGAAGATGATTCCAATTAAAGCAAGTTGGAATGTAAAGAATTGCCAAAACACATTAAGTATGGTTGAATATATTGAAGAACAAAACTTGGATATGTATAATGTGAAATATCTAATACATAAACAGTATAATGAAAATAAGGGTATTGCGTTTGAACCTAATGAAAAACAATACTCAGTTGGTTATACTCCAATTGTAACCTAAAAAAGTTTATCTTGATTATAGAAATATATCATGAATTTCTAACTATGATTATTTTTATATAAAGGATAAAACAACAAAAAATGAACAAAGAAACACTAAAACTATATATGGCAATTGTTTCAATGATGTCTGCAATAGTAGTTGGAATAATTGCCATGTATATACCTCCACATGGAATTATAGATGCAAGTATCTTATGGTTTACTGCTCAATTATTGGTATTCACAAGTACACTGTTAGGTTTGAGCATGACCGTTGATAATATAAACCAAAAAATATCTAATAGAAAACAATGATTATAATTAAAGACTGGAATGAATTTCACAATAACTATGAAAATGTTCCAAATGGATTGAAAAGCGGCGAACTATACTTTATACAGGAAGATAATAGTATGTCAATTAAGACAAGTGATGTTACAGGTAAACTTGAAACATACTATTTCCAAAACTATGCAACAAAAGAGATTGGTATGGAAATTTATAATTTAACTGATAGTGCTACTTATGAATCAGATACACTTCCATGGTTTGAAGAAGATGGATATGTATGTTTAAGTAGTGACAATATACCTTATAGATATTTTATTTTAAAAATTGAAGTAGATGGTACAACTATTAAAATTCAACCAATAATTTGTAAGAAAGAATTGACAGCTGCTAATGACCCTTCAAATATTGACTGCTATACATTAGTAAAACTTAAATATGGTTATGTACCAGGTCCAGGTAATATGCAACTCGAAGAAACTTATCAATCTACTGAAATAGGTAGATTAAATACTGAAGGTTTATTAGGTATATATAATGAACTCTATGCAATATTTGATGATATTATGCGTACATTTTGGGCTACGCATAAAGGAAATGAATTTCCTTATACTTTAGAAGTTAATACAGAACCAAATTATATTATAGAAGATTTGAAACAATTCTGTAATCAACTTGCAAATGAACATCCAAAATTTAGCTTATTAGAATTCTAAAATATATAAAGACAAAACAATGACAATTACAAATACAATAAGAGAATTTAAAGACCAATACTACAATATAGATGATGGTCTAAAATCAGGTGAACTTTATTATATCGTAGAAGATGGTTCACTTCATGTAAAGACAAGTGATATTACAGGTGAATTAGAAGAATATGAATTTGGTAGTCCAAAATCTGATGGAATTACACTTGGATATGAAGGTGTTTATGATGTAACACAAGATATGAGCCTTGTAGATTGGATTAAAACAGGTTTCTTTGAAATGTATATATCAAATGGTGGACCTGAATGGGCAAATGTAATTTATCATGCTAAAGTAGATAATGAAAGCAATATAATTACAATCACTAAATGTTTTACAAAAGAAAATATTAATGTAGCTTTAATAGAAGACCCTGTTGGTTTAGTACAATTTTTCAAAGAAGATAATGGAACAGCTTATAGAACATGTTTAGGTAGTGTTGTTAATGATACTGCAGAAATTTCATTAGATGCTGATGTTGATATAATGGCAGAAATTAAACAACCTTATGATGATATGGGACATCAATGTTGGTCAAATGCATATCCAGAGGACCAATTCCCATATACAATAGTATATAGTCCAGATGCAATGAGAGAAGAAGATGTTGATTTTAACAATATCATAAAAGTAATTATAGGATAAAAAATATACAATATAAAACAATGAAGAAAATACGCGCAGGAAATGATATTCAAATTACATGGAATATCTTTGCGAAAAATGGAGGACAGACAGTTTCTTATGATGTAACAGGTGCTGAGGTATTTTTAGTTGATGCTTTGAAACAGAAAGCTACTTTTGATTATACAATTGTTGGTAATCATATATCAGGCACATTCTATGGAAAAGACCAAAAGACAATGGGCAAATATCGCTTATTGTTAGTAAAGAATGCAGGTGAGGATGATATGGTTACACTTGATGCTACAGATGCTTTCATTTTGACTTGTGTTTCAAAATTTGGTGTAGTTGAAGGAAATGATGAAGGTGTAGTTGAAACTGCAGTTGTTGAACTTGATTCGCAAACAAATATTGAAGTAATATCAGATGAAAGTCAAGGTGGAATTAAGGCACAACTTAGAATTGGACCTACTGATACTTTTTTTGATAATTGGGGCATGGTATATGAAGTATTGCAAACTGAACCATATAGTGATGTTGAACTTGTATTGATGGTTATATATTCAGGTGGTTTGGTTGCTCGTTTCTATCCTACAACTATAAAACATTATCATGATGGTAACACATTCATTTCAATTCATTCAAAAGCAAGTTCATGCGAGTTGAAAGTATTACCAAATGGAAATTTCACAGTTTCAGGAACTAAACCTTGGTAGCAAAAATATATAATATAAAAAATGAAAGTATTTGACACATATAATGAGTATAAGGAGCAATATTTAGATGTTCCTGATGGTTTGAAGTCAGGTGAAGTTTATTATGTTAAGGAAAACAAATCTGTACACTTCAAGACAAATAATATAAATGGTAAATTGGAAACTGTTGATGTTGGACCTGCAACAGAAATTGATATGAATAGTCCTGTTGAAGTAATTGACCAACCTACAGAGTTTCATAGTGGATTCTATAAAATTAAAGGAGATGGTCCAACAAGTGAATATATATTTCATATAAGTGATGTTGATATAGATAATGGTTTTAATGTTAGTTTTGTTGGATTGAAATTTAAAATTGATGAAGATGAAGAAGTATATGGTATGGTTGTTGTAGATGATGTTACAAATATTTTACATTTAACCTATGTACCAGCTAATAGTCAAGGATTTAATTTTAATTTATTGTATTATGATGATTTTCCACATATAATTAATGATGTAGTAAATATAGCAGGAGACGGTGGACAAATGATAGCTGATTATTATAATATCAAATTACAACCAGAACAATCATTTCATCTTAATTCAATAAACGATTATTTTATACCACTTACAGCAAACCCAAAAATATATAGAGTTGATTTTACATTAATATGAAGATAATAGATACATTTAAAGAATTTAAGGATTGTTATTACGGTGTTCCTGATGGACCAAAATATGGTGAACTTTATTACATCAAAGAAGATAATTCAATATATTATAAAACAAATAATCCAAATGAACCTGCAGGACTATATATTGAAAATGCAAATCCAAACGATATGAATAAAGAATATAATATAGTTGTTAATCCTGATGAAGTATTCAAAGATGGTTATTATGGTATTCAAGTAACTGCTGATGCTCCTACATTTGCTTATATTTTTAAAGTGAAAACTTCATATACTGACCATCTTATAGTTAACATAAAAATTAATATTTATGTGGAATTTAATTTATATAGTGGGAAAAAAGCATATAATTATGCAATGATTAATCCATCAACTGGTAAATTAACATTGAAAAATTTTTATGTTCCTGATGATTTTTCCACTTATGGTTTTGATTATCCTGAAAATTTATTTAGACTTAATGACTATATGTATGAAAGAGCTGCAATATTTGATGAAATATCGCGTGAGGTATTTATGTCAAAATTTCCTGGAGAAGATATACCTGAAATAATATTTGACTTTGATAATGACCCTTGTGAAAAATTTGACCCATCTGTCGATACAATTTATGTGCTTAATCCTGAAATATTATAGTGATGTATTTGTAACACCCTGATATATAGAAAGTTCGGTTTTCTTATGAATTCCGAACTTTTTTTATGTTTTTCCGAAAATACTTTACAAAAAATTTTTCAAGTTAGGGGTTTTGTTATAATTTTGCAATGTCAAACAAAAAATAACAAAAACGAAAAAACTTTACAATTATGGAAAACGTTGAATTTAAAAACAAAATAAAGTTCTCAATTTCAAATTGGGAATCATGGAAGAACGATACAAAAGAAGATATCATGATAGGTAATTTTGATTCTATGCCAAATATAGAATTAGTATATATACCGAATCATATCAATAAGACAGTCGACCATATAGCAACTTACAATAAAAAAGAACAAACATTATATTTTGACAATGTTGATTTACTCAATTTTTAATTAACAATCTAAATTTTTACAATTATGGCAAAGACAAAACAAACAATCGAGAGTTCAAACAAAGTTCTAACCATTATGTCAGAACAAGTAGTAACAAGAAAGACAAATCAAATCCGCAAACTATTTTCAAGAATGCTGCCGAATATTGATGAATTGAATGAAATAGAAAAGTTCATCAGTGAATATCGGAAAGTCGCTATTGAAATTGAAGTTAGCGAAATTGAAAATCAGATTGCAGCACTGAACGCAAAGAAAAAGGAATTGACCAAATGAACTAACACAGGGAGAGCAGAAATGTTCTCCCTTTTAATTTAAATAATATGACAGTTGCGGAAATTAGGTTCTTAGAACAAGTACCAAGAGAACTACACCAATTGAATGAGAATTTGACCACTATCATTAATATCATAAAGGAACAGAAAAATGGGAATGAAGCTTGAAAATGGATATGAAATGAAGACTACTTTCTGGCAGGACTTCACAATAGCAGATGCATTTGGTATAGATGCAATTAAAGACACATATCGTAATGCTTTTATGTCTTGGCAATTCAACACAGTATATATAACTGAACTTGCAATTGTAATGAATTTGAAATGTTGGTATTATTACAACAAAGGAAATGATGCAATATCTCAATTATATGCAGATTTATACTACAAAGTAAGGGATTGGTGCTTATCTAATCTGAAAGGAACTGACCTTAAATATTATGTCAAAATGACAGACTAAAACCGCGGAGTGGGTGTATATTTCTTAATGATTTTCTTTGAACCAATTCCCACATAAAATTAAATAGTTGAAAGTAAAATCAAAATTGAGCAGCTTATATAGTTGCTCATTTTTTTATGATATTATTTGGTGATTAAAATTAAACTTCATATCTTTGCGGCAGAGATAGTCAGAAACCATATACAATTGCTCTCTAATAACACGAAAAACAAAAACAATATAAATATATATCTAAACAAAAAAGTGTTCTCAGAATGAAAAAGTCAGTTATTGTTAATTTCTTGAATAGGGAAAGAAAATTGAAAGATGAACTTTTGGTTGAGATTCAGTCAAAAATGAAACCTAATATTGAAGTTAAATTGCTTAATGAATATGGTGAATATGATGTAGTAATTGAAGATATTGTGCATGAAATTGTGCCATTATATCCTGACCGTAATGACATGATTAACACATTAATACTTCCTGTATCAATCAGGATGAATGATAATAATGAAGTATTTGTGAAGTTTGATGATTTTGAAAATACGGAATATATGTTAGACAATGGTTTTGGATGGACTGTTGAAGCACTATACAATGTGCGGTTATTGTTGAATAAGTCAATAGTTAAGAAACAAATGAAATAATATATGTTTAACCCCTAAATTTTACTATTATGGCAGAAATTGAAGTATCAGTGGCTAAGTCATTAGAAGATGAAATTAACCACACGTATTCAGATGCAGAAGTCAAGAAACTGTTGAAGAAAAAAGGCAAGGACCTTATCGGTAATCCTCTTAATGTATTGAAGAAATATGGTAAGAGAAAAGACGTTGACATTGACCTTCTTCTTGAATGTAAGAAATATGTTGATGTGATATTAGAAAAGAACAAGCAGAGAAGAAGAGAATTGATACAGTCTAAGATTGATGCACTACAAAATGAACTTAATATGTTAGGACTCTAAGAAGCTTGTAGAGGCTATACAAATTGAATCTGAGAACATTTAATTGCTTTTCCATATATTTATATATCTAAGCAAAAAAGTGTTCTCAGATTCAATTTGTGTGGCTTTCTAATCAATCCAATTTATTCGACCGCAGAACTTATATACACCTATCATCTTACTTTCATCTTTAAATAATATTTCAATCTTTCTTTGTCTTAGATTATTGTTTTCTTTACCTTTGACAGTTGTATATATACCATTTGGAAGTTTAGATATTTGTACTTTGTTGATTATCTTCTTCAATAAGCTGTTCTTTTCAATTGTATCTAATTTGTCAATATCTACATCATATATTGATTCACTGACTTCTGTTGATAGTTCTTCAAGCTTGGCATTCAATAAGTCAATTTCTTCATTGTTGATTCTTATTTGTTCATAGTATTCATCTATCATTGCATCACCTCTTTGTTCATTCATCTTGCCTTCAATGATTCTTCTTTCAGTAGTTTCAATGTTCTTTTCTTTCTGCTTGTTCAACTGTTGAAGTGTATATATCTTTTCATCAATTACCCTCATATCATGCTGCACCCTTAATTGTTCATCTTGTCTGAATGATTCTCTGTGCATTTCAATATACATCTTGACTTTTTCTATTACCCAATTTTCTATTTTATCAGCATTGACAGTAAAAAGATGCTCTTTCGTTACCTTGTCTTCTTCCTTCCTGTTAATATTAATATTATAGTTTGAATATCTATCCATTTGACTTATTAATGGCTGATTTGTTTCTTTTTCAAACAACAAACTTTTAAGTAATGAATGTCTTTTAGTAACTGTCTTTTCTTTGTTCTTCTTTCGTAGTTCCTGACATTTATTATACAGTTCAGTTGATATAATTTGTGGATATGTATAGCTTAATGTCTTAACACCTGTATAATCTTGTTTTTTGAGTATATAACCAATCATCATCTTCATATTTCTATCTGTCTTGTATCTTGTCAATTTACCTCTTGACATTAACTCATTGCCAATCCAACTTAATGACTTACCTTGTGAATACCATAAGAACATTTTACGAACTGAATCCGCTTCATCTTCATCTATTATTATATTATCATCTTCATCAACTTTATAACCAAAAAGAACACGACCACCACTAAACTTATTTTGTTCTTTCTTGCTTCTAATACCTCTAATCAATCTTTCTTTCTTAATCATCATTTCTGATTCTGAAACTGCTGAAAATACAGAGAACATTATAAGTGCATTTGGACTTATTTTACCATCCTCCAAAAGTCTTATATAAGGTTTGATGATGATGAGTTGTATGGAGTGGTTTATGAAGTAGTCACGAAGTTCAAAAATCATTCCTGCCTGTCTTGATAATCGTGAAATCTCATAAACAAATATACAATCAACATCAGGATTAGTATTTATTATATGATAGAGTTTTTGAATGCCTCGTCTATCATCAATACTTAATTTGATTGCTGATTCTTTATACTCAATTGGAATTATACAATCATCACTATAACCACAATTATGTGCCTCTTTATACAACTCATTTGTTTGCTGTTTCAAATCTTGTTGCAGTGTTG
>Ga0326512_10000736_pt1 | contig 27683 bp, 39 predicted proteins | sample 1_2617_0518_D_FD_203652 | JGI IMG/M metagenome (GOLD analysis project Ga0326512, IMG submission 203652) | Bovine rumen microbial communities from UC Davis, California, United States - 1_2617_0518 | ecosystem: Host-associated > Mammals > Digestive system > Stomach > Rumen | place: USA...
TTATAAACTATTCTATTTGCTTTTACATTACCACTCATACAACCAGAGCCACCAAATAAATCATAGAAAGTATCTATATTTGCTGGAAACAATGGTATTAATTGGGGTAATAATCTATATTTATTACCCATATAAAATATTGGACTTTTCATATATTTATTCATTTGACAACATCCTTTATTAATCTAAATCTGATAAATCTAATGATTCATAGGTATTTTCTAAATCTTTACATACGTATTCTATTCTAGCTTTTGCTATTGGTAGGTATTCTTCTGTAATTTCTATACCAATATATTTATAATCTTTATCTCTTTCTTTATTTTCATACATTACAGCTTTTCCTGTACTACCAGAACCATTAAATGGATCAAGGATAGTTCCACCATTTGGAGTTACAAGTCTTATTAGATATTGCATTAATGATGTAGGTTTGACAGGGTAGGGTGAACATTCTTCCTTTGCTCACCCATACCACCTACCTTTCTTTCAAAATATTGTTTATATTTATCAGGTAATTTATCATATTGATTTTTATTTATTACCATTTAATTTCCTCCTCTTTTTATTTTCTACTGCATTTTTAATACAGCATTGTTTACACCAAGGACTTATTCCTACTTTTCTTTTATAGTAATCATTTATTGGCTTTAATTCATTGCATTTTCTACAAGGCTTATATAATATGCCCTCTTTATCAATACAACCTGAATGTATCCTTTTATGTGTTAAACTATCAATTAATTTCAAATTAGAAATATCATTATTTAATTTATTATGGTCTATATGATGAACTTGCATACCGTCAGGTATTTTCCCATAATGTTCTTCCCATACTATATTATGTTCTAATCTATATCTTTTTTCTTTAGTATCCCAAACTCTATGATAGCCTTTTTTAGTTATATATCCATAACCAAATTCATTAGTGCTTTTTTTACCTCTTGTATTATGTTCATTTCTCATTTAATCATCTCCTATAATGATTATATCAAACTAACACTAACTTGTCAAACTATTTAAAATTAATTGTTCTATTTCTTTTGGTGTGTTTTCTTTTAATACATATTGTTCAATTTCTATATCTAATCCCTCATCTCTATCTTTCTTACTCGCTTTTGCACAATAGAAATATCTACTTGCAGAGCCACTATCATTATAGGAATTTGTTTCATTTATACTTCCATACATGAAGTTACCATCATTTTTAGCACCACTTAAATATCTTTCGCTATTTCCTTTTTGACTTTTAGTATTAGGAAAACCACCACATACTTCATCAAAATCTGTTTCATCATAAGTTAGTATTGTATTTGCAGGAAATCTACCCTCATGTTCTTCACACTCTATTCTTGGTGCGTTTGATATTTGATCAAAACTCATTTTATGACCGTTTCCTAATTTCTTTTGTTCTTGACCAACATAGGATAAATCTGGCATTGTACCACCACCAACTTTTTCTGTACCAACTCTACATTCATCTATGTTTAAACCACCAACACCATTTTCTATTACATTATCTACTAAACTTCCTTTAAATGGTTTTCTTGCTACTATAATTGGTTCAAATGATGGTTTTAAACAAGTTCCAATTTTTTTCCAATTTTCAATAACTTCTCTGCACGCTTGTGTTCCCCATTGTTCTTGAATAGCATTAAGTTCTCTATTGAATTGTTGCTCGGGTTGTGGTCTATATGATGGACAACTTCCGTTCTTGTCAAACATCTTCCTAAGTGCTTCGCCATCACAATTCTGTGTTCCATTACATATCCATCTTTCCTCGCCATTGATAAATACTCTTTTGGACATCTCACATATTTGACACCACTGTAATTCCCTTTCGGTCTTTTGTATGTTATTCCACCTTTCCAAGCTGGGTTCTTTTCCCCATACATCACTGGTGGTGTCCCTTGATACCTGTAAACTTTGTTCCTGCAACTGCGACTGCAAAACCACTTCGCTTGTTTTTTCATTTGACTTGGTCTTTTGTATATCTCTTTCCCACATAGACAACAAGTCGTGTTTGGTTTTCTGTTTGGTTTTCTCATCATTCAACCTCTTTTCTAATTGTTTTCCAATATTTTGTGATTTAGGAAATCCTGAACCGTATAAATACATAATAGTATCTCTTATTTCAAAACCAGCATCTTCAATAGCACAAGCTATTCTATGAAATGTACGACTACCACCAAATGCTAACAAATAACCACCCGGTTTTAGCACCTCATAACATTTTTTCCAAGTATCACTTTGAAATGATACACCAGCATTATCCCAACCTTTACCCATGAAGTTTAACTCATAAGGTGGATCAGTAACTATCGAATCAATACTATTCTCCTCTATATCATCTAACATATCCAACATATTTCCCTGATACAATTTATAAAAATCATTCTTACTATATAATTTCATGTTTACCTCCTAATACCTAAAACATCATAACTTTCTTTAAAATATTCACATACGAATTTTCTTTGATTTGGTGGTAACAATTCCAATTCTTTTTGTGTTTCACCTTTCCAACTACCATATACACAAGCAGCACATCCAGTACGAGATACATAATCATAAATTTTTGGTACTTCTATATTGTATTTCTTTATTATTTTATCTAGTAATTCATCAGATAAATCATGTATAGGTGTAAATTTTCTATCTTTTGTAAAACAACTTTTATATTGTTGTTTTCTTAAAAAACTCTCTCCACTTCTTATACCTAATATTGGTTTTAAACCACTTTCTTTTTCAAATTTTCTCGCTGGTTCTTTTTTCAAGTAATGACAACATAAATGTGTTATCTTATGTGCATTACCACTCTTTACATATTCTCTAGCTTTCTTTGAAATACCACTAAAACCTTTATCATAAGTACCATCTATCTTCTGTTGTATTGTTTTACTAGGTTTCTTACCTTTTCTTAAAGCATTCTGATAATAATAAATATAAAAGTCTTGTTCTTTACTAAAACAAGGTATTCCATATTTTTCTTTTATCTCAAATGGTTTCATACTTGGTAATAATACGATATCGCTATTTTCTTTAATTCTTTTTAATATTTCATGATGTTCCATATAAGTATTAATACCAACTATTTTAATGTCATTTCTTTTTAAATATTCTTTAATAAACCAATATAGGAAATGACTATCTTTACCACCAGAATAACTCAAATAATATGTATTTGGTTTGATCTTATCAAACTTTGATTTTAAATCTTCTAAATAAAATTCTTCTTCACTCATTTTTACACCTCTATATTGTTATCGTTTCATATTCTTTATAAATTAATAAAACCCTAACATACATTTCTGCTATACCACCTAAACCACAACTTGTATATCTAACATCAATTATTTCTATATTTTTTCCTTCTAAAAAATCATTAATCATTCCATCAATTGTATCATCATTATAATAATTACATCTCAATATAAATTCTTTTACCTTTATCATTCTAACTCACTCTCCTATATATCTTCATTTTTAATAAGTGTTATTAATTTATCAACACAACTTTCAATATTTTCTAAAGAAAACACATTTTTTTCATCAATACTCTTATTACTACCAATCATTGTATATGTGATAACATGATTTATTTTTATTTCTCTTATTTCATCTCTTGATATAAGGAAACCACCCGATATTCTATTATACAAATCATTCCTACTAAGACGTTCTATCACAAGAACTTTATCTCCCACATTAAACTTTGTTTTAAATTCCATTATTTATACCTCCTTTTAAATAAAACTATAATCTTCTTTAAAACTTTCTTTCATTTTTAAGTTCGTAATATACAAATTACTATGTTTAACCACATCTGTACCATATTTCTTACCCAAATAATACAATACTTCTTCTTTATTTGCCTTCATAGGTTTAACCCCACTATCACGACACCAAATTCTATAATTCTTTTTAAAGATCGCCAAAGTCATTCTATCGCTAGGGTCTAATTTATCATCAATATCACAATATTCATCAACGAATTGTAATAAACTATTATTAACGATTTCATACTTATTTATCGCCTCTGTCATACTCTCACTTGGAATAAACCTAAACTTTCTTTTTCTCAAATCTAATAAATGCTCGATACATAATGACACAATATACTCACGTTCTAACAACATCTTATCAACTATCTCAGGATCTTGATCTTCTTTTCTAACAACATGCTTACAAGGGATGACCAAAAATCTCTCATAAATCTCTTTTCCTTTTTTACCACTAAACATAGGAAAATCATTCGCAAGAAACCAAATAAAACCCTTATAAATATATGAAAATGCCCCACGACCTTTAAACTCAATACTAATAGGGTCACCACCTGTCAACTGCTTAAAAATCCCCATGTCATTTATTGCTGTATAACGCATATCATTACTACCCGCAAGTCTTTTATTATATAACTCACTCGTACCAAAACGACTATCATTCATTTTATCTAAATCCATACTACTTGTATATTCAATACCAATCAACTCTGTAAGCAACTTTTTTATCTGTGTCTTACCACAATCTTTTTCACCTATCATCAATATACATTTTTTTGTAAGATAACCGGGGATATTTGAAAGTGCAAGTCCCATACTCTCTAAGATAACCTTTTTTACAACCTCATCCCCGCTGCATAAATCATCTAAATACTTTTCAAAAACAACACCACGTGTGCAATCTTCTAAAGGTACATAATTTACTGGTAATTGTACTGTAAAAAACTTATAAGGAGAATGTTCTACCAACTCCATTGTATCTAGGTTTAAATTACCATTTCTAAAACAAATGTAACGATAATCACTATTCAACTTACTATTTTCTATATATAATGATTTTTCCATCAATAATAAATTATATACTTCTGTAATATCTTTAACTTGTCTAATCTCTTCTGGAATATAGGCAGCAATATAACCTTTAAACTCATCTTCACTAACCAACCTATAAACACCATCATCATAAACATATATCATAATCGAACCGAGTGATGAATCTTTAACAAATTTAAAAAACAACTGCCTTTCTAAATCATTATCAATTAAATGCCTAACCAATTTAGGTGCATTAACTTGAACTTTATAATATTCTTGTTGTTTACCATTAACATCACGTACTTTTGCACTAATAACTATAAGATAATCTTGATTTTCTTCTGTTAAATAACTAATTGATATTCTAGGGATATTACAAACTTCTTTATCACTCGCAACACTAATTATCTCATTATCTTTTTTCTGTTTACCACCCATATTTATTCACCTTTCTCTATATATTCAAAAAAATTATCAAGTTCATAATCATTGTTCAATGTCTTAACTATTGCTATTGCAACGACTTTTTTACAATCTATTTTTCCATTAAGAATGTTTGATAATGTAACCCTATTATATTTTATATTCTTCGATAACCATTCTATTGTCCTACCATCTAACAATTCTTCATATTTTTCTTTTTTGAACCTATACATTAAACTTCACCTTACCTTTCTAACTTGTAATTCAAGTGTATCATAAATAAAATTTTAATGCAATAAAAAATTTATATTTTTATAAATTATATGTAAAATTATTGTATAAAATAATTTTATTTGGGGGACAAAGGGGATAAAATGAAAAAAATCATCCCCCAGAAATTTCGTTGATATATAAGGGTAAAAATGCTATTGGGGGATAAGGGGATAAATTTTTATTAGTTACGCGTACGTGAGAAAATATATTATATTTTTCTATATGTACTTTATATTTGACAAAATATGTATTATGTGATATAATCACGCGTGTGCGTGTACGTGTGAAGAAGTTAGAAAATTTTATCCCTTTGTCCCCCAACGACTATTTTAGCATTATTTTTCAACGTTTTTGTTGGGGGATAGTTCTATCCCCTAGTATCCCCTGGGGGATAAATTTATCCCCTAAATGTACTTTTTATTGACTAATTGTTTGTGTTGTGTTATAATAAATGGGAATTATGTTATTAAAGGAGTTGATTTGGTATGCCAGCTAATAAAGATATACCATTTGAAAAGAGAAAAGAAATGATTATTAGTAAGAGTAAGAAAGATAATTACCATAATCAGATGAATAATAAAGGTTCTATTGCTTATATGTCTAAGGAGAATGTTAAAGAGTTTAATCAGGCAATTGAGAAGAGAATGTTTAAAAATAGTGGTACTACTGGTAGACCATGGGCTTTTCAAGATGTGGAAAAGTTGGAACAGGATATTACTGATTACCTAACTTTATGTCGTGATACAGATATTATGCCTACCATTGTAAGTCTAGCATTGTATTTAGGGGTGGACGTGGGTACGATAGATGACCACTCGAACAACCCGAACTCCCCGTTTTTCCAAGTGTTTAAAAATTTAAAACAATATCTTCATAGTTTAATGCAATCAGGAACTCTCGCAGGAGATATAAACCCAGTAGCTTATATTTTCCTATCAAAGAACTATTATGGAATGAGAGACGATAAACAAATCACAGTTTCTCCAAGTAATAATCAAACAGTAAATTCTACAGAAACTATGGAAGCAATTCAAAAACAAATCGAAGAAGAAAATGTACCAAATGCAAAAATTTCAGAAGAGTAGGAAAAATTTCAAAGCGAAAAAATGAGGGGAGGGGGGTACTTGAAAAATCTGAGAAATTTTTTTAGAAAAAGTTTTTCACCCTAACCTACCCTACTCCAAAAAATTTTTTAAAAAGTGTTTTAACTTTTTTATCATGTTTTTATATATTTATTTTTTTATTGATATTATATAGATATTTTTTATCATGTATTTATTAATGATATTATATTTATTTTATAATGATATTATATTTATTTTATAATGATATTATTTTAACATGTATTAAAAAAGCCCATTTTAACGCGTTCTAACGGCTTTTTTGTTATTCTAAGGTATTTATACTATTTTATTATAAAAGCCCGTCAAACGCCGTAAAAATAGCGTTTAAACGTGTATTTTATTGTCTTTTTAACTTGGTATATACTAAAAAATGATAAAAAGCAGCCGTTTTTTATTGCTTTTTATCCGCTTTTTAGCGTTCTTTTTATCTTTTTAATGGTATTATATTATAAAATAAAAAAGCGCGTAAACGCGCGTTTTTTAGCGTTCTATTTTATCATGATATTATATAGCTTTTTTTTTTCTGGTGATATATACCAAAAAAAAAGAATTATTAATAATTCTTTTTTTCTTTTCCTGTTTTTTGATCTATTGATTTACTATAAATATTATATCCTGTTTTTGTTTTTTCCCAGATCTCCGCCGTTTCATAACAAGAATAATATTTTTTATTATAATAATATTTTAGTTTAACATCATTTAAATAATTAATTGCACTTTCTAAAGTTGGAAAATTAATTGTTTCTATTTTGTGAGATTCAAGAAAAGTACTATTATAATAATACTTTACATTTTTTGTATATTTAAACATGTTTTACATTTTCGCCCCCTTGATAATTTTGTATTGTGGTAATTTTTTCCAATTATAATATTTTTGTAATTGTTTGTCATTTTCTTTGATCTGTTCCAATCTCTTTTTAGCTATTTCCAAAGTGGGAGAAGAACAAAGACAAAATGTTAAATTGTCTTTTAATACTATGTTATAAAAAATTTGTTCCATTTAAAAAGTCACTTCCTTTTCTTCTTCTCTCCAATTCCAAGAATTATAACCAATACCAAGTAAAAAAGTATGATAAATTGCTTGTAATGTTTCCCACCTTTGGGAGTAAGTACCTTTTAAGGTACTTACTGTTCTTATATGATTAAAAACTTCTTCTAGTCTTTTTCTTTCTTCTGTTGTCATTTTGTTATAAGTCCATGAATTATAAATCATTTGTTTAAAATCTTGTAAAATATTTTCTTTTATTTTTTCCATTTTATAAAACCCCCTTTCTAGCTTTTGTTATTTGGTAAAAATCGCTTTTGTCGGTGTGGTGTTCTGTTATGGTATAATTTAATTCTTTAAAAATATTTAATAAACTATTAACACCAACTCCGCCTTCAAAATAAGGAAGTACACCATATCCTGAACCATAACCCAATAAATCATGATTGTTTGTATTTTTTAATGTCATTTTTTTATTTTTTGCGATATATAATAATTTTAAAATATCGTTGTTTTGGTTTAGAGCTTGGGCAATTGCGGCGCTTTCCTTGTCATATCCACAGCCTGACGCTTTGCCCTCTGTTAGATCTCCTTTATTTGTGTATATTGTTGCGTGTGGGTTATGCCCCCAAGTTTGATTTTTAACCCAATCAATATTTATTGTTATTGATTCAATGTTATTATTTGCATTTTCGATTGTTTCAATTCTTTTTAAGTTTTTAATAAGTCTTTTTTCATATTCTTTTATTATTTTATTTTTTAAAATTTCTTTTTGTTCGCTTTTTGTTAGTTTTTCTTTTTGTCTTTTTGTTAGTTTTTCGCTATAATACCATAAATTTGTAAAATCTTCTTTTTTTGCTTTGTTTAAATTTGTAAGTGCTTTTTTTAATTCCTTTTTATTTTCCTTTTCTACTTGTTTTATTAATTTTTTCATTTCTTTTGATCTCCTTTTCTTTGCCTTTTCTTTGGTAGCATAACCAATTATTTTTTATTTATAAATAAGATCTTTTCTTTCTTATTTATATATTAATTATAACATATATTATAAAATAAATCAATACTTTTTTTTTTTTAATATTTCATTATTTCATTAAAATATATTTTTCCTATTTTACTATTAAAATATAAGTTTCCTTTTTTGTCTGTTTTTATTTTACATGTTGATCTTCTTGGTTTTTTGTCGCTGTCTATTATTGATATATAATATGTTACTTTTTCTTCAAGTTCGTTTATATTTGTTATACATAAAGTCGCAACGTTACAAATTCCATATACTCCTATTATTTCATTTTTCATTTTCAGATCTCTCCATTTCTTTAAATATTTTTTTAAACTCTTGGCCGCTTATCTCCCATTTATTTGGTAAATTGTTCCAAGTTGTTAAAACTGTTTTAACACTATTATAAAAGTCTTGTTTGTTGTTTTCATTTTTTAATAGTTCCATAAGTCCACTATCTAGGAAACACAACAAAGTGTTTTTATATTGTTCCATTATTTCAATATTAATGATCTTTTCTTCTTTATTTATCATTTCAATTAATATTGAATAATCACTACACCCAAGCGGCTTTGTTTTTAACCTTTCTAAATAATCAATTATTATATTTGTTTTTTCTTTCATTTTCTGATCTCTCCTTTTTCTTTATTTGTTATATTAATTATAACATATATTATATTATTAGTCAACATATTTTTTAATTTTTTTTTATTTTTTTTTATATTAAATATAATGATATTAAAAACATAATAAATAATATTAAGCCCCCAAGTTCGATTAAAATATCTTGTAATTTTTCCTTTACTTCCTTTTTTAAAACTAATCTTTTTTTATATCTTTTCATTTTCTTTGATCTCCTTTTCTTTCTTTATCTTACATATTAATTATAACATATATAAAAAATAAGTCAATAGAATTAACAAAAATTTTTATTTTTTTTTTTTAGCTTGACATTTTGATTTTTTATAATTCATTTGAGCAGATCACAACAAAAATTTTAATAACTGTTTTTTGTTTCTTTCTTTTAACTGTTTTTGTTTTGTGTTTTGGTGTTTGTGTTTTATGATTTAATATAAAATTATTATATTATTTTTTTGTTGTGGTTTTCTTTGGTGTTGTTTGTTTCTTTTTTTATTGTTTGTTATTCTATCATATTATTTTATTTTTTAGAGATCATTAAACAATCTTTTTTTTTTTTTGCTATAATTCAACCCCACCTGCTCGCCCATTGGTTCGCCACCTCGCCCACCGCCTCAACCCTAGAACCGAAACCGCCACCGGGCGCTAATTTAACTGCTCTAGCAAATTTTAAATAAAAAAGGTTAGTATAAAATTGTCAAACCACTCCATATTGTGTTATAATACCCAATGAAAGGATAAGGTAAATGAAAAAAGACCTAATACAAATGCTAGAAATATACAAACCACTATCAGGACTCGACTGGATGAACTACAAACTAGTTAAAAAAGACATAACCTTCCACCATATCATTAAACGTTCTTCTGGTGGTAGAAGAGATATAGATAATGGTGCATTACTAATGGGAAACACTGCTCACCCCTATCTCCACATAATAGAATACAAAGACATTGAAACATACAATGCCTTAAATAAGATATTCAAATTCATAAACCAACAAAAACATGAACCAACAACAGAACAAAGAGAGATAATAGAGTATTTATTGCGAGAATTTGAGTATAAGCATAGGTGGGATAAAAGTAGTAAAGGTAAGTTGCTAATAAAACAAAAATATCTGGAAAGAGATTTTATAAAATAAAAAAATTGCAAAATAGTATTGACAAATTATTAATATTATGATAATTTTATTATGTCAATTGGTTCTCCTTAATGAGATTTTCATTTCACCAATTGGCGTGTTATGTTTTTTTAAATAGATCGTAATGTAATTGGCTGTGTTTTTTTATAGAACATTTTAACACGATCTCCCCCTTTTAATTTGAGAGCCGATATTGTCGTTGTGTCGGTTTCTCAATTATTATATTTATGGGTAGTGTACCGATTCATAGGTAAGGTTGTTTTCATTGATTTTTTTTTTATATTTAATGTGTTGATATTAAGACATTACTCCTTTACTTGTCTATGACCTATGAGTTGGTGTAGTGCCTATAAAGGTACTAGATTAATAAGTGTTCCTAAAAGCACTTTCAAGTCGTGTTGGTCTTTTATGACTAGCATAGAGTAGATATAAAACGAGCATTAGGGTTATTAGTTAAAATGGCAATGGTGGAGTAATTAACCACAAACTACTAATATATCTATTCTATGGTACTCATAAGAGTATCAGAACCTTTTTAAATTTTTTATCTACAAACTACTTTTATAAGTAGTCCACTGGTTTATAATATAAGCAAATATAAATTTCGGTACACAATGCTTATTTTATGAATTGGTGTAGTATTTATAAATTATGTAGATATTTGACAAAAATGGTTAGATATGCTATCATTTGTATGTGAATATACATGCCCATATTCATGGCTCGAGAACCCACACTCGAGTTTTTTTGTTGCTAAAAAATAAATTATATGATATATTATTATCAAAAGAGTATAATAACGGGAGAATAAGGTATGGTTGATAGTGCTATGATATTTTATACTTTTAAAGATTTCTATGCTAATGCTAAGAGAATAAAAATAAAATATGAGAAACTATCTTATTATGACAAACGTATTTACAAAATGTATGTTTACTCAAACAGATCATTAAGAGATAGTCTTGCTGATAAAGTATGGGAATATTTAAATGAACCATTTGGTAGTGCATATTATGTTTCTTATGAAATGTTGGGGGTTTATTTGTAATTTTTAGTGGAGGTGTTTTTTAGTGGATATCAACGAAGAGATAATGAATAGAATACAAAAAATGGAAACACTTGTTAATGAGATTAAGAATAAAACAACATTTGCTTATTTAGAGGCATTGTATTCTTTAAAGTGTGATTACGAAACGATAGAAGATTTTGATAATGCGTGTAAGTATGCTGATTTAGTAATAGATTTATTAAGTCATAATAAAATTGTATATAATGATAATAGAGAAATGCGAAAGAAAATAAATGATATGTGGGTTAGAAGTTATGATACGAAAGCAAGACAGGGCGACTTTGAAGCATTTTGTATTGCTTTGGAGTGGAATAGACCTATACATAAGCAATTTTACCTACCTAGAGCAAAGTTGTTAAAGAAACATGGTGTTATACAAGGTATTCAAGATTTGATTGATGATAAATTAGATTTATTGGTATTAAATTTGCCACCGAGAATTGGTAAGGCACTAAGTGATGATACACCAATTTTAACTAAAAATGGTTGGAAAAATCATGGTGATTTAATAGTTGGTGATTATGTATTAAACCATAAAGGAAAATTTGTAAAAGTAGTAGCAACATCAAATTCATATAAAATGGACTATCTCGTTACATTTAGTAATGGTGAAAAAATAAAATGTCATAAGAATCATGAGTGGGTTGTTTATGATAGACATGCACAAAAAGATAAAGTGATAGAAACAAAAGATATGGTTGATAAAATAAGAGATAATTATAATATATCTACGGGTAACACTCATAACCATTATAGATTTCTTTTACAACCAAATGATTTCATAAAAGGAGAAAATAAAGATTTACCAGTAGCACCTTATACTCTTGGTGCATGGTTGGGTGATGGGACTAATAAAAACCCTAACATAAGTAATGCCGAATGTGATAGAGTTATAATAGATTCGATTATCAAAGATGGATATAAAATAAAAGGTGATTGGGTTCACAAGACAACTGGTGTTCATACTATTAGTTTTGATAGATTAAGATTTGATTTACAAGAACTAGGTTTTTGTCATTCGAGAAAACGAGTTCCTAAGAAAATACCTGATTTATATTTAACATCAAGTATAGAACAAAGATTAGAATTACTCGCTGGTTTATTAGATACTGATGGTTGTTTGTCGCAAAAAGAAAAAAGATATTCTTTTACCACTAGCGAAGAAACATTAAAAGATAGTTTTGTATCGTTGATAAGTACTTTTGGTTGGAGAGTTAGTGTTAATGAAAAACAACCTAGATTATCAACAAGTAATATTCAAGGTAGAAGTGTATATTGGGTTATAGCATTTAACCCAACCATAGAAATACCATGTAGGGTTGAAAGAAAACAATTAAAGATTTTTTCTAAACAAAGACGTGTTAGTATTGTAAATATAGAACGTTTGAAAGAAAACCATTGTGGTAAATGTATTCAAGTCGAGGGTGGTATATATCTTGCTGGAAAAACATTAATACCAACACACAATAGTACATTAGGTTTGTTCTTACAAGTTTTATTGGGTGGTATGTGTCCTGATGAAAGTATATTGGGATCTGGTCATAGTGTTGGTTTAATACAATCTTTTTATAACGAACTATTAAATATTATTACCGGCGAAGAATATCGTTATCATGAAATTTTTCCAAATAATAGCATAGCTAATAAGAGTGCTGAATATCTCTATATTGATTTAAATGCTAATCGCAGATTTCATACATATAATTATGTTTCAATTGAAGCGGGTGGTACTGGTAAGGTACAAGCGGAGAGATTGTTGTATTGTGATGATTTGGTTAAAGATGTTGAACAGGCGAATAACCCAGATAGACTTGAAAAGTTGTATCATAATTATACTGGTACTATCAAAGATAGAAAAATACAAAGGTTATGTAAAGATGGTGTTTATAGACCATGTCCTGAGATTCATATTAACACCCCGTGGTCGTTGCATGATGTTACAAGTCGAGTTGTTGATAATGCGAGAGAAGATGATATGTCAAGAGTTAGGGTAATATCAGTTCCTTGTTATGATGAAAATGGCGAGAGTAATTTTATGTATGATTATGGTAAAGGTTTTAATGCGAAATATTATAGAGATATGGAGATTGCAGAAGATCCTGTTATTTTTAGTGCTAAATATTTAATGAAACCAATTGAAAGAGATGGTTTGGTGTTTAGTAAAGATAATATTAGTTATTATAATGAGTTGCCATTTGAAGAACCAGATAGAGTTGTTGCTTATGCTGATGTATCGCATGGTGGTAATGATTATTTTAGTATGCCTATTGGTTATGTATATGGTAATGAAGTCTATGTTGAAAAGATTTTGTTTAGAAATAAGTTCGGTGGAGATGATTATATAAGACCTTTGGTTAAAAGTTATGTTGTTGATAATAAGGTAACAAAGTTAGGTGTTGAAAAGAATAATGGTGGTGATTTCTTCTCTACATTAGTATCACAAGACTTGAAAGAGTTGAATTATCATTGTAATATTACAACACATAATGCACCGACAAATAAGAGAAAACTAGATAGAATATTAGCATGCCAAAACGAAATTAAAGGTATTGCGAATGAAAATAATACTGTTAGACTTTATTTTAAAAACCCAGACTTGGTTAAAGGTGATAAAGAGTACCAAGAAGCTATGCGACAATTATTTAGTTGGAATCAAAACCCAAGTTTTCAAAATAAACAACATGATGACTTCCCAGATAGTTTATCTGGTATGATTACAAATGTGTTGAGTGGATCACATACAGGTACAGCAAGAATTAATGTAAGTGCAAGTCAATTGGGTATTTAAATGATTTTTAGTATATTTGACAATTTTTAACCAATATGCTAAAATTATGTGTGATTATGGATAAATCTTTTTATTTTAGAAAGTAGGTGGCATTCTGAAAACGAATAGATATACGTTAAATAATATTCATTATGGTAGAAAACGTATTATATTAGACTATGATGAAGTTAATGAAAATAATTTGTTTGAAGTTATGACTAAAGTTATGCCAATATTCAATAGTAATGCCAGAGATTGTGATTATTTAATTAATTACTTTCTAGGAGATCAAGATATTCTAAATAGAACTAGTACATACACAAACAATATAAATAACACAACAGTTGTGAATTATGCTTATCCAATAACAAGGGAAATAGTTGGTTATACATTTGGAAATGCTGTTGAGTTTATTCCTAGAGATATGAATTATCAACAAGATATTAGTTATTTATCTGATATTTATAATTATGAATCAAGTTATTATGTAGACATTTGTACAGCAATATACCAATCAATTTGTGGTGTTGGTTATCAAATAACATTACCAAGTTCCAAGATAAATAAAGATAATACACCAGAAATACCAATAACAATAAATTATCTAAACCCTAGAGATACATTTGTTGTACAAAGAGATGATGTTGCTAATTCTACATTATTGACTGGTTATAGAATTGAAAATATTGTAACAAAGAATACAGATTATATATGTTATACAGATAAATATAGGTTTGAATTTTCAAATTTAGATCCTAAGACAGTTAAAACAACAAAAAACCCATTAGGTTTTAACCCAATAACAATGTTTCCAAATTCATTGTTCTTAACAGGAGATTGGGAACAAGCTATCGCTGTAATGAATGCGACAAACCAAGTTGCAAGTGATTCATTAAACGATATTGAAGGCACAATAAAGAGTTTACTTATTGTTATTGGTGCAGAATTTGAAAATGATAGTGATATCGATAAGGTTAAACAAAATAGAATATTAACATTAACACATGGTACTGGTGATAATTCAAATTTAGATGCCAAGTTTATAGCACCACAATTGAATAACCAAAGTGTTGAAAACGTTAGAGAGTATTTAGAAGATGCTAGAAACGTTATTACTGGTATTCCAGATAGAAGTGCTAATTCAAGTGGTGGAGATACTGGAACTGCTGTTTTGAATAGAGATGGTTGGACTGATATTGAAATTGTTGCAAGACTTAAAGAGTTATTCTTTAAAAAAGCAAAAAAAGAACAATTGTCAGTTGGTATTAGAATATTACAATTATTAGGTTTAGTTAGAAAAGATTTATCGGTGTTAGATATTGACTTAATAATTGGTAGACATACACAAGATAATCTACAAACAAAAACACAAGCATTTTCAACATTGGTTGCTACTGGTGAACTTGCTACAATAGATTGTTTAGAGTTATCTAATTTAACTAATAAAACAAGAGAAATGGTAGAACGTGGCGAACAAGCGAAAGCAGAACGTGAAAAAAAGGCACTAGAGCAACAAAATAGTGAAAATAGTGTAAATGGTCAAGGCAACCGAGAAAATGCCGAAAATAGTGCTAAAAATAGCGAATAACAAGGTATTAAACGCCGTTGAGTTCTTCGGAAGCTCAATTAAAGAGAGTTGGTTGTGTATCAATCACTCCAAAAGCGGTTAATTAATAAATTTTCTCCTACCTATCGGAGATTTAAAAAATTTAGGGTTCTAATCGACAGAGAAGTCGTTTAATCACTAGAACGAAAGGAGATTTGTAATGGATGAATTAAAAGCATTACTAGGCGAATCATACAAAGATGGTATGACAGTAGAAGAAGTTGGTGAGTTTTTTAAAGGTAAAAACTTTAAAGATTTATCAAGTGGTCAATACGTTGACAAGAATAAGTTTGATAGTAAAGTTGATGAGTTGACAAAAGCATTAAATGAAAAAACAAATGAGTTAAACTCAAAGTTGACTGATGATGAAAAAAGTCAACAAGCGAGTGTAGAACAACAAAAGGAAATTGAAAGACTTAAATCGTTATTGAGTGAAAATACAATTAATAGTAATAAAGTCGCTGTTAATGGTATTTTAACTAATGTTAAAAATGATTTGGAGATCAAAGATGGAGATGAACATTTTACTAAATTTTTAGAAAGTATTGTTAGCGAGGACAGTGCGAAAAGTTCTGAAATTGCAAATTATGTATCTGAATTAGTTAAAAAGTCTTATGAAAAAGGTAAGACAGATGCCACTAAAGATTCTATGGGAAACTTTGGAAGAAGTAAAAACGGTGGCAAAAATGAAAGTAGCCAAAACGAAATTGGTGAAATAGGTAAAAGAATAGCGAAAAATAACACTATAAAAAAGAGTGATTATGATTATTTCGCAAAGAAAAAATAATTTAGGAGGAATAAAAAATGATTGAAACAAATACTTATGGTAATCGTAAAACTATTTTAATTGGACAAGATAGTTTTCATATAGCATTACCTGCAAAAGTAAGTGGTTCTGCTAATGCTACACTAAAAGCTGGTCAACCATTAGCTGGAACAATTGCAAGTAGATTAACACAAGAATTTACTGCAAGTACAACAGCTGCTACTTGTGTACTATTACATGATGTTAAATTAGATGCAAATGGAAAAGGAAATGGTACTATTGTAATAGCAGGTTGTATCGACAAATTAAAATTAGAAAGCGATATGGTAACTGCTCTAACTACTGCAAAAGCAGCAGATGGTAGTTCACTAGATAATATTATCGTTACAGAAGGGAGTGCAATTTAATGGCAACAATGTATGATTTAATTACTGCTAATGAAGTAGCAGCATATTGGACTGAAAAGAATGTTAATAGACAACCATTATTAGGTGAAACATTATTCCCTGTTGTTAGAGAAATAGGAACTAATCTTAGTTGGATAAAAGGTGCTAAAAATCAACCAGTTGGTTTGAAATTATCAAGTTATGATGCTAAAGCAATTCGTAGAGATATGCAAGGAATTGAAGAAGTTAAGACTAAAATGCCATTCTTCAAAGAATCTGTATATGTTGATGAAGATTTAAGAGTACAATTAAATAACTTTATTGCAGCAAATAACCCTACATTAGTAGATAGTATTTTAAGCAAAATCTTCGACCAACCTGCATCACTAATCGATGCTTCTGATATAACACTAGAAAGAATGAGAATGCAACTAATCACAAGTGGTGTAATTACATTATCAAGTAATGGACAATCTTACACTTACAATTATGGTTTAGGTAATGACCAAAAAATAAATGCTAGTGCAAACTGGTCAATTGCATCAACTGATATAATTGGTGATATTGAAAAAGTTATCGAAGATGCAAAAGCACAAGGTGTTGTAATAACTAGAGCAATATTCAATAGTTCTGTTGGTAAAACATTTAAAACAAATAACGCATTAAAGAACGCTATTTATGTATTCGCTAATGGTACAGTTAATGTAACAACTGATAGAGCAATTTCTTACTTAGAAAGTGAACTTGGAATATCTATGTTACAATACGATAATGTTTATGTTGATGAACAAGGAACTGCTCATAAATATATACCAGATAATACAATAGTATTCTTACCAGATGGAAACTTAGGAGAAACACATAAAGGTGTTACACCAGAAGAAAGTGATTTAACTAATGGTTTATCTGCAAAAGTTGCTGTTGTAAACAATGGTGTTGCTGTAACAACTAGTGAAATAGTTGATCCAGTAAACGTTGAAACTAAAGTATCTATGGTTGCACTACCATCATTTGAAATGGCTGATCAAATCTATATTATGGACACTAAACCAAACGCATAATGATAAAAATAACAAACGATAAAAATACATTTGAGGTAACAAGTGGGGTTTTTGAAAGTCAATTCAAAAACCTTGGTTACCGAGTTGTTGGAAACAACGAATCAACAAACGAAAAGGTTGTTGAAAATAATATAGATAGTGCGGATAAAATAGATAAAATTGATAGAAAAGAAGAAAAAGAAATAAACGAAGAGGGTATGACAAGAAAACTTCAAAGAGATAGAAAGTAGGTGTTAAAATGATATATAAAATAGATAGCGATTATTACATATATCGTGATAGAAAATATATCAAAATTATAGCCAAACTCGATGGAGATGAAGTATCTCTTGTGCCTGATACTAATAATAAATTTATTGAAGATAATGGTAATGTTAAAGCCAAAAATATAACAATAAATGATATAAAGAAAGATTTACAAGAAAAAGTAAATGATGATAAAGAAACAATAAGAAGTAAATATAAATATAGTAGAGATAGATAGGAGGGATATGTATGGATGAAAAAAAACTTGCTACATTAGTTGCTGATTTAAAAACTGTATTGAAAGCAAGAGATATCATAGTTCTTGATAGTGACACAGCAATATTGAAATATGAAATAAAAAGGGCGATAAGTCAAATAAATCGTTGTAGACATTTCGAGCCAACTGATGACAAGCCATATGATACAAAATATGAAGATTTAATCATCCCATTATCTCTCAGTGCATTTACTAAAATAGGTGCAGATGGAGAAACTGTACATAGTGAAAATGGTATTACAAGACATTATACTTCTGGCGGAGATTATCCAATAGAATTATTAAAAGAAATAGTACCATTGATAAAGTAGGTGATTAAATGAGAAACCTACGAAGAAATAAAAGAAAATTATATTTATGTCAAAAATACCATAATGAAAAAGGAATAAACCTATATAGAGAACCTATGCTTATTTATGAAAATTATTTACCAACAAATAGTGAGGGTGATTTAATATCATTTGGTATGAATTACCCAATGTATTTGAGATTAAAACCAAGTATTAATGAAAGAGATTTATTTCACGAAGGAGATAGATTTTACATATATAGTACACCACCAGAAGAACATGATGAGCTTTGTAAAAATGCTGATTATGAGATATACAAAAAACCAATGATTCATATAGATAGTATGGAAATAATGTTATATCGTAGAAGTGGTGATAGACATGAGCAAGAGAATTGAAGTAACCCTAGATAATGTTGATAGTGTAATATCAAGTTTAGAAAAACTAGAAAAAAATCTTGATTGGATAACACAATCGTTAATATCTGACATATTGCAAGAAGGTGTGGAATATGCCAAAAAACAATATGGTGCTAGAGAATATGATCCAAATATCGAAGATATAAACGTAGATTATACTACTAAAGATATGAGTGGTGAGTTGTATGCTTATGGTAAAGATGTGGTATATGAAGAATTTGGTACAGGTGATAGGGGTGAACAAAAACCACACCCTGTGAAATCAAAATACAACTTAAAGAAGTATAATAGTGGTCCGACAATTAGAAATGTTAGTGATATTCCAAAATATTCATTAGCAAGAGAAGATTTAGACACTATTGGGATAAGTTCTGGTAAATATTGGACTTATGAGAAAAATGGCACAGTTTACTATACACAAGGTGTTCCTAGTGGTCAAGAAATGTGGAAAACTAGAGTTTACTTGTTGAACAATAGCATACGAAAAAAGGTTGCTAAGAAAGGAAAAGAGTTGAATGATTACATTATCGCATCAATTAAAAAATGATATAAAAGAGTTATTTGAAGAAGATACTGAATATGGTGATATGATTGTAAAACTACAATACGAACTTTATCCAGAACCAACTTTTCCAGTTATTACTATCAGTGAATTGAATAATGAAGATGATATAAGATATAGTAATGATAGTGGAGAACAAGTGAGTTATCTTAGTTACCAAATAAGAATAGATTGTGAACAAACCGTAGAGCATACGGCACTTGAAAATGTAGAAATCATAGGTGAAAAAATCGATAATCTTATGAAAAGCGAAAGATATTGGTGTATGCGTAGAGTAGGAAGTTTTACTAAACAACCACATTATAATGACAACAACGTTATGTACGGTTATTTAAGATATGAATGTAACGTTGATATAAATACAAATACAATATATAGGAGGTATTAAAATGGCAATTGATTTATCAACAGCTGGAGTGCAATTATTATATGCAGCAGAGACAACTGCTGGTACTAGACCAACAACTGGTTATACTAGAATAAGAGGTATTAAATCTACACCAAGTCTAAACCCAGCACCAGATACTCTTGAAACAACTACACTTGATGAATTAGAATATAAAACATATATAGATGGTTTAAAAGATTTGGGTGGTGCTTTGGAGTTTACATTTAACTTAACAGAAGAATTGATTACAAATTGGGGTAATTTAATGACTGCTTATACTACTGCAAAAGCAAGTGGTAAAGCAATTTGGTTTGAAATATTAGTTCCGGGTTTAACTAATGCGTTCTTCTTTACAGGAAACCCTAGTGAAATGGGTTTACCTGAAACAGAAGTAAACTCTGTATTAGAAATCACAAACTATATTACACCAACAAATGCACCTGCTAAATTTGCAAAAGTAGAAGAGTAATAACGAATAGCGAAATAGATTAGGAGGAGAATATGAATACAAAAATCAATATGACATATAACAATGTCGTATATACTCTTGAATATAATAGAATGAGTATAAAAGCCATTGAATCTGAGGGTTTTGAATTAGAATCATTTAGTAAAAAGCCTATGAGTATGATTGAGTTGGCATTTAAAGGTGCTTTCTTAAAAAACCATAGAAATATAAACCCAAATTTAGTGGAAGAAATTTATTCAAAATCTAAAGATAAAGAGAAATTAATTGAAGTTATCACAACAATGATAACAGAATGTTATAACTCTCTTGTTGAAAACCCTAAAGAAGATGAAGAGGGAAACGCAACATGGGAAGTAGTGGACTTATCTCCGAAAGAAAGTCAAAAGTAGAGTCTATTTCCCTTACACAACTTTTTGAACGTGAGTGTCCTTATTATATGTCTTACGGTATGAGTTTTAACGAATATTGGTATGAATCACCATACTTAGCAAAATTCTATCGTGAGGCATATAAATTAAGATTAAGACATGAAGATACGTTCATGTGGAATCAAGGCATGTATATATATGAAGCATTATGTGATGTTTCTCCTATATTACATGCCTTTTCTAAAAAAGGAACAAAACCTCTACAATACCGCAATAAACCTATGCTAGAAACATCCACAGATTTACAAACTGAAAAAGAAAAAGCAAAAGCGAAAGAAATTAAACAAAAGAATGAACAACTTAAAGCTAGAATTTTCTTTGAAAATTGGGCTAGGAGAACTGCGGAACATTTTAATAAATAATGAGGTGATTAAATGAAGTTAGATGAGATAGTTCTTGTACTTAAAAGTAGTATAGGATCAATGAAAAATGATATATCATCAACTGTTAGTGAATTGAAAAAATTAACCAGCACAACTTCAACTGTTACCCAAACAATGGATAAAGTTTCAAAAACCATTGAACCTGTCGCAAGTAATTTGAATAAAGCAACTAGTGGTGTTAATACGTTTAATAAAGCCATTAGTGAAGCACCTAAACAATCTTATATTCAATTAGAAAGTGAACTAAAAAGAGTTAAAAAACAATATAATGATTTAAACGGTATTTTAAAGATGTATGAAAACTCACTTGTTGGACAATCTCCAGAAAGTATGGAAAAAATAAAAACATCAAGATTAATATCAACTGATTGGGATACCGGAAAAACAACAGTGTGGGCTGATAGTTTTACAGATGCTGAACAAAAACTAGAATTATTAAGTCAAAGAATGAACCAATTGCGTGGACAAATAACTGCTTTACAAAGTGAAGGTGCAAATGCTGCACAACCTTTGAAAAATTCTACTGATCAAGCTAGTAATAGTGCAAAAAAAGCCGCTAATAGTTCAAATAGTTTTTCACAAAGTATGAAAAATTTAAAAAATAATGTAAGTAAAGTATCTAGTACTATTGGTAAAGTAAAAAATGTTTTTGGTAGTATAAGTAAGTATTTTGATATTTTCAATAAAAGTGCATCAAAAGGTTTTGATAGTTTATACTTTAAACTAAAAAAATTTGGTTTAGGTTTATTAGGTGTTCGTACTGCTATGTCTTTCTTAACCAAAGCGGTACATGCTTATATGTCTTTTGATAACGAATTACAAGATTCAATTCAAAATTCATACAATATGTTAGGTTCTTTATTAGCACCTGCAATAATATATGTAGCGAATGCATTTGCTACTGCTATCAACTATATCTATCAATTTGTAACAGCGTTGACTGGTATTGATTTAGTTGCGAAGGCAAATGCAAGAGCATTACAAACACAAGCGAAAGCTGCTAAAGGTGCAGCTGCTGCACAACGTGGTTTATTGGCTATGGATGAGATAACCAACTTACCAACAGAACCAAGTGGTGGTGGCGGTTCGCCTGCTGCTCAAATAGAAATTGCTAAAGTAAAACCAAATGAGTTCTTAAATACTCTTATGGATGCTCTAAAAAAGCATAAATGGCATAGGGCTGGGGAAATAATTGCCGAAGGTATAAATCGTGGTTTAAAAAAAATAAACTGGGAAAAAGTAAGAAAAGATGCTGAACTTACTGGTTATAATATTGCCGATTTCTTAAATGGTGTTTTTGAACTTAATTGGAATCTATTGGGTAGTTCATTTGCAAATAGTTTAAATACTATCGTTGATTTTGTATATGGTTTTGTTAATAAATTGGAATGGGGTAGAATTGGCGCTGGTATTGGTGATTCTATAACCAGTTTCTTTGAAACATTTGATTGGATCAAAGCTGCTGATAGTGTAAATACTTTTACATTAGGTTTTCTCGATGCTGTTTATGCCGCACTTGTACATCTAGATCCTGAACTTATGGGGAATAAAATTGCAGAGTTCTTATTAAGAATAAAATGGGAAGAAATTGCTAAATTATTGGTAAAAGTTTTATTGAAATGGATTGAGGTTTCTCTTAGAACTCAATTTTATATAATTTCTAGTACTTTAAATAGTTTATTTAAAGATTATACAGAGAAATTAAAAACTAAATTTGAACAAAATGGTAAAACATTAGGACAAAAACTTGGTAATGCCCTTGTATGGGGGTTAAAATACCCACTTAACAATGCTATACGTATGATAAACATGACATTAAACCCAATAGGTACTGTACTGGGTGCATTATATAAATTTGCTGGTGAAAAACCACCATCTATCTCATCGTTTAAAATACCATATTTGGCAACAGGTACAAATGAAATAATGTCAGAAGGTTTATATCACTTACATGAAGGTGAAGCGGTTGTGCCAAAGAAATACAACCCAGCTGCTGATGGATATAATGGCGGTGCTGATAATAGACAAATTATAGACTTATTAATAGATTTAAATGCTAGTATGATACAATATGCAGAGCGACCAATTAACATTAATATGAATAGTAGAAAAGTTGCGGAAGCAACATACGATGATATGCAAATGATACATAATAACAAGAATGTATCTAATGTAATGACAAGGAGTTGATAAAAATGGCATTATTAGAAGCAAGTACAGATAATAAGGCGAGTTGGTTTCCACTACCAACTCCTTCTCCTGATAATTACTCTCCAACATACACACATTTGGAAAGATCATATCAAGATAGTGTTGGTTATTTACATAGAGATATTGTTAGAAGAAATAGGGCAAAAATTATTTGTGGGTGGAATTATTTAAATAGTACTGAAATGGCTTTATTACAAAGTTTATATAACTTAGATTATTTCTATCTTCGTTATACTGATAACTATAGTCAAAGGAGAGAAATCAAATGTTATGCTGGACCTGTTAATGGTAAAACAAAGTTCATAGATAAAAATACATATGCTTTGACATTAAGAACAGATGTAACATGCGATTTTATTGAATATTAATGCTTAGTGTAAGTGATAGTTTTAAAAAAGCCATTAAAAGTGATGTTCGAGAGTTATATGGGTATGTTGATGTTAATTATGCTACACGTGATTATGAAAAAGAAGTTGTGCAAACACCTATGGCATTAAGTTTAGTACCTAGTGATGGTAGTGGTATCACAAAGGGTTCTAAGTTAATGAAACGATATGCAACATTAGAAAACAATTATACATTATTAGATGGTTCTTATTTTATATCTAATGAAAATGTATTATATACCGAAAATGGTTTCGTTAGTAATTATGTATTTGGTGATATAGGTGATAATACAATAAAGATTAATAATATTAGTGAAGAAGAACCTTTAAATGGTTTCACTATATATTTTGTTGATAATTTACCATTTGATTTTACATTAAATATAACAACATTAGTTACAGACAGTGGTGATTCTGGAGAAACTATTGAAGAGATACAAACAATAAATGTTACAAATAACAATTCAATGGTTTATCAACATATATTTGGTGTTAGTACTTATGTGAAAGATATTACATTGGTAATAAACAGTGTTGACCATTTAGATAATAGAATTAGAATTGCTTATATAGATTTTTTAATAAGTGATTTGTATTATGGTGATGAGTTGGTTAGTTTTGATGTCACAGAAGAAATAGATTTGTTAGTTGAAAATATACCAGCAAATACTTGTTCAATATCTTTAAACAACTATCCAGATGAAACTGGTGGTATGAAATTTGATCCAATCAACCCTGTTGGACTTGTACCTTATTTAACTGAAAATACAACACTTGTACCATATATAGGTGTTTTAACAGAAGATAATGGTATTGAATATGTACCAATGGGTGTATTTTATTTAAGTGATTGGAGTTCTGATGCTGATGGTAATGTTACCTTAAATGGTAAAAATGTTATTGAAAGATTAAAAAATATAACAATAACAAGCGATGGTACTTTTTTAACGAATACATTCACTAGTTATACAATGCAATTGTATCTTACAAATATGACAGGTTATAACTTTTATATTAATGGTGGTAGATTTAATAATTCCTTTTTAAGACATACAAATTTACTTTCATGGATACAAGCTGAATTACCATTTCGTATAATGTATACATCTGATGCTGAATACAAACCTCGTAAGTTTTATGTAACAAGAAATAATGTTATAACATTAAAAGATTTAAATGAAAACATCATTGATAATATAGATAGAGAACAGTTAAAAGATGATTTAAAATATGAAACAAAAAGTATTATAAATAAAGTTGAAATAACAGACATAACCACTTATAGTAGATCAAGTTCTCAAAAAGAAAATGTTATAGATGATTCACATACAATATTAGAGGAAGAAGAATATACTTGGTACACGTTCGATAAATATACAAAATATTCTAATGCTATATTTTCTTATAGTGTAGAAAGTGGTAATGGTACAGCAACATTAATTGATGCAAATTATTATATGGCTTATGTTAAATTTACAGGAACAGTTGGTAGTGTAATACATGTTACTTACAATGGTTATATATATGATGAGCCGCCTACAAAGTTATGGACATTTACGAATAATTATAAAACAGGAGATACATTGGAATTAGATTTCCATGAATATTTTAATGCTAATGATAATGATTTGGAAAGTAGTGCTAATTTCTATTTAACTCGTGATAAAAAATATAAAGTAAGTGCGAGTACAATTGGTGATCCTAGTCTTGAATCTGGCGATACAATTGCTGTTCAAACAAGATATACCGATACTAATGAAGGTTATAAGAATGTTATTATCACAAAGCAACAATTTACTTTTGATGGTGGTCTATCTTGTGAGTTGGAAGGTTTAGGTGAGTAATTTGATAAAAATAATGAAAAATGATATAATAATGTTAATAGAAGAAAAATATGTTGATAGGTTTTTAAATAGTGGTTGGGTTATATACAATGGCGATAAAGAACCATCTATGATGTATGAGGGTGATGAATAATTATGAGTAATAATTATAATGCTAATATTTATCTCAATAAAAATGATTTAAACGATATTGAAGATAGGATAGAAGATATAACAGATCAAATAAGAGAAAACATTTATGATAACACTAATTCTTTTTTAAGAAACATTCAAGTAGGAGATGTTCTTAGTGGAAAAACATTATATTTATCTTTACCAAGAACAATGCATGAAAGTATTGCAGATACAGATACATTAACCCATATTATTATCACAATGGATGATAATAAATATATTGTTTACAAATATGTCAATGGGTATAAACACATTGGTATAAGAGTTCCAGATCCTGATGATTCGAGTAATAATAAAATATTTTATTTTTATGGTTATTCTACCACAAATCAAAACGGAAACCCTTATTTAAACCAAGTTAGATTTAAATTACCCAAAGATTTTGGAACAGTAACATATGTTTCTAGTAATAATATATGCCAATATATAAAAATATGCGATGAAACTATAATACCTAATTATACAAAACATATTTGGGTTGATAATGAGCTACCAACAATGCAAAAAATAGATAATATTGAACATGGTATAAATAATATTGGTTTATATTATGAAAAACCAAATGGTTGGGTTCAAGAAAAAGAATGGCTACCTACTGCTAGTAAAAGGTATGTTGGAAATTATGGTGTTGGTATCAAAACAATATCTTATCAAGATTTAAATAGATGGTATAACAATTTAGACTTAATAGATTTTAGTGATTTAAATAATATGACAATATGGAATGCTATTAATGATATAAGTCAAATTGAGTGGAATGGTGAGAGTGATGAAGAATGGGTTGATAATTTCAATTTAGTGTTATATGATTTTACAACAGAAGATAATAATACATTGATAACAGAAAATGGTGATACAATGTTAGTATTGGCAAATGAAAGAGTATAGGAGGTAGAATATGGCAAATATAAAAATAAGTGAATTACCAGAATCACAAACATTTGCATCAACTGATACAATACCTATTGTAACGGAAGGTTATACAAAAAGGGTAAGTGGTTCTACATTATCAAGTAGTATTGGTAGTGATGTAACAAATACAATAGTTGATGATTATATAAATGACATTAACGATAGTATATCTGCTTTGAACACTAGGGTAAATACTTTAATAACAACAGGTAATGGTTATATTAAATTTGGAAGTATTGGTATATGTTGGGGGCAGGCACACCCTACATATGCAAATGCTAATGTATTACTTGCAAATGGCATAACATTACCTCTATCATTTACAAGTGGTAGATGTATAGCAAGTACAGTTAATTATAATAATGTAACAGCAGAATTAGATGCAATTGCAAAAGTACCAAACACAGTAACAGGAAATACTATGTCATTAGCATTACATAGTGCAGGTGCAAAATTTACTTCATCAAGTAATTCATTTTATATAAACTATATAGTAATAGGACCAGTGTCAAGTTAGGGATAGGAGGTAAATATGGCAAAAGTCAAATTTAAAAGATTTTTATCAGATAGTGATTTGGATAATGTAAGCATTGAAGATGGATCGTTTATTGTTACGAAAGATGGTACAAGTTATGTTGA
>Ga0326512_10000738_pt1 | contig 27637 bp, 25 predicted proteins | sample 1_2617_0518_D_FD_203652 | JGI IMG/M metagenome (GOLD analysis project Ga0326512, IMG submission 203652) | Bovine rumen microbial communities from UC Davis, California, United States - 1_2617_0518 | ecosystem: Host-associated > Mammals > Digestive system > Stomach > Rumen | place: USA...
ACCGTTACAAGCGGTACAATTACATATGACGATCTTATCAGTCTCTGGTCAGCCCTCTCTCCGTATGAACTCAATACCATGCTTGCGCCGACAGACGCAATGACCAAACTCCTTTCCATGACAGAAATGAAGGATTCAAAGGCAGGTCTTGATTTTCACGGAAGCGGTAAAATGATAACTCCGCTCGGCGCAAAGCTTATGCATGTTCCTGGCATCAGCGGAAGCAAGATCCTCGGTCTTGATAAAAACTGCGCTCTTGAAATGGTACAGTCCGGCGGCATTATCATGGATCATGACAAGCTTATCGACAGACAGCTTGAGCGTACCTCCATAAGCTGCATTACAGGCTTTGCAAAGATATTCCCCGATGCTGTAAAAGCGCTTACATATTAAGGAGGGATTGACGGTTGGATATTGAAAGTATTTTTGATATCTTCTGCCGTCTGACAGGTATGGAAAAGGCTGAGGCGGCAGAAATGAGATTTCTCTGTGAAAACGCTGCGGAGTATCTCAGATCAAGACTTACCGCCAAGCCGGATCCCGGCAGCGGTCATAAACTGAATTATGCCGCTGCTGCCGCTGCCTGTTACCGTTACTCACTGCTTTGCATGACTGACGGGATGGGCAGCGATATAAAAATAGGTCAGCTTTCTGTCAGAGCGGAAGGTTTTAAAAAAGTCGAAGCCGCCGAAAAGCTCTGCCGTGATGCATTCAGAGCTTTGGGAGATCTCATAAGCGACAATGAATTTGCTTTTAAAGGAGTATGAATATGAGAGAACCTGTTACGGCTGCGATCAATAAACTCGGAGTTTCGCTTATACTCCGAAAGGGTACGGAAACAAAAAAGGGCAGAGGTATAATTCTGCCCGAAACTTATAAAAAAGACAAAAAGACAGATCACAAGGGAGGCTGCCGCAGCGAAACACATGACTATATCCTTTATGCAAAAACAGACTTTCTTGAAGGTGCCGAAAGGGGCGATACTGTCAGCGATGACAAAAATGAATACTATATACTATGGACAATTGCTTACAAATGCAGATGCGGTGAATATATGACTGCCGCTTTAAGAAAAACGGGAGGTAAAAACAATGGACAATGCTGAAATGCTTATCGAAAGAATCAAGTCATCAGAAAATCTCAGTGACTTTCATTTTTGCAGCGCCGTCTCCGAAGAGGTGATACCTTTCCCTATTGAGGGCTGCTTTGTGGATTACAGTATTGAAAAAGAAACAGAGGATTTCCTTTTAGGAGATGAGGATGGTCTTTTCAGCGAGATAATCTGCTTCACTGTAAGAACAAATGAAAGTGCCGGCGCAGCCGGATGCAGAGAGGCTGCAAAAAGACTTTGTATGGAGCTTACTTCGGTCGATGAGGAAAGATCAATTATTTCCGCAGCTGCGGAAATATGTGAATTTGAAACAGATACCCTTTCTTATATGATAAAAATATGCATGGAACTCAGACCGACAAGAATTTGCGGGCGGAGGTGATTATATGAGTTCTGAAAAATGTTTATGCGGAAGGGATGTTATTATCAGAATAGACGGAAAACAATTATTGCAGGTCAGAAAGGCGCAGATAAGAAAGCTTTCGGAATTGCACAGCATCCGTTCCTTCTTTAATTCGGAGGATATCGGTCAGATCCGTACAAAGATCAGATATAAGGTCAATCTGGAAGGTGTGAAGTTTTTGCGCCCGTTTCAGAACTGCAATTTTGCCGACCTTGATAATTTTACCCTGTCGTTTGAAGCTGACGGAAGGTTGATAATTCTGAGCGGCTGTATGTGGGAGGATTTTATTGCGGCGGCTGACAGTAAAAGCTTCAGTGAACATATTACCGTTTCAGCTCTGCATATGACAACGGAGGATGATAATAATGACGGAAATTGAATTTACATCACAGCAGAATATACAGGAAGAACTTACTGATACAGACAGGCTGAGAAATATCTCGGATATGATAAAAAATGATATCCTGAGATATGACAGACAGCTTGATATCACGGAGGAAACAGAATGAATACAACAGGAAATTTAAGATTCAGGGATTTTGTTTTTCCCGTTGATCCTCAGATAATAAAAATAAGCTCGGCAAGAAATGTATTTAACGAAACAGGCGCATTCAGTCAGCCTGTTATAAAAGACTGCGGAGAAATGCCGCTTATCATAAGCGGAGAAGGCGAATTTTTCGGAGAAAGCTGCGTAAGCGATTTTGACGCACTTAAACTCAGAATGGAAAAGCCCGGAGTGCTTGCTATCCCATACCGTGACCTGATATATGCCTATCCTGAAAAGCTCGATATAATTTTCAGCGATATTCCCGATGTTATCAGATACCGCTTTTCATTCATCGGCAGGAGGCTTTCAGATATGCCGGATAAAAAGAGCTTTATTTATAGTGACGGTACGGTGTGTCTTTGGGATATTGCTGACAAATATGCAGCGGATATTGATATGCTTGTGAATATCAATCCTCATATAAGCCGACCCGACAGGCTCATACCCGAAAATGAAAGGATAAATCTATGGTAAGGATCATATTAAAAACGATCGACGGAAATACGGAAACATTCAAAGCCCCACTCAGACTTATCATACAGAGTGACCGTGAAGCGCCCTCTGACGGGCTGGAAGCGGAGTTTATTGTAAGCGGAAGTATTCCTCAGCTTTTGTCTGTAAGAGTGCTGAAGGACGAATACGAGCTTTTCAGCGGAGAAATTGATGAACAAAGGGAAATTACCCGCAGCGGAATCACAAGGCTTATAATAAGGGCAAGAAGCATTGAAAGCATACTGCTTGATAATGAAGCAATGCCGCAGACCTATCAGCTGCCGTCCTTCGGACTTATTTTTGAAAGGCATTTCAGACAGCTGGGGTTTAGTGATTATATTGCCGATGATAAAAGCTATAACGGTGAGCTTGTAATTTCAAAGGGCATGAGCGAATGGAATGTGCTTTCGGATTTCTGTACGCAGTTTTCCGGAACAAAGCCGTTTATAACATCTGACGGAATAATTGATATCAGCGGACAAAATGTGCCGGATGAAATATTTATCAGCAGATCATGTATGCTTTCAAAGACAAAAAAATACAGCCGCTGCTCCCTTATCTCTGATATCATGACAAGGACATATCCCGCAGGCGGCTATAATATGGATGTAAAAAGCAATAAGGCAAAAGGTCTTTCGGTAAAAAGAAAGCGTTATCTGAATATTGTCGGCATAAAAAATACAGGCGTTCTTTCTGTCAGAGATATGATAAAAAAACGGGATAATGCATATGAAAGCATTGAATTACTATGCAGCGGCACTATCGTCTGCCGCCCCGGTGATATCATAAAATCAGAAGGCGAAGACTCTCTTTTCAGTGCCGTAGGAGTGCAGTATTCGTTTATCAAAGGCAATGAAACAACAAGGATCACAGCGGAGGTGTATGAGGATGTGGATCAGCAGAAATATGAGAAGTAAACGTAATAAAAGCATTGTTGATACCGCCTCATCTGATTGCGGTATTGATACACGGGTATCAGCCGTATCTGGTGAGGGCAAGGGACAATGCGAGATCGTCAATCCGCCCGGAGTTATCAGCGTCCCGGGGAAATACAATAATATTGTCGTCATACCGACAGAACAAGGCATGATGTGCATGGGCGTCAGAATGCCCTATTATGAAAGAAATATTGAACCGGGAGAAGTTCTGATAATGTCCGACGGCGGCGCAAGCATTAAGCTTGCAAATGACGGAAAGGTATATATTAACGGAAGGGAAGTGTAATATGTCTGAACAAAACAGTTATTATGAAATTTTGAAACGAATGGACAATACATATTATGAGCTCAGCGGAGTCCGTCCCACTGACAGCAGCGAAACACAGCGCAGATTAAAAGTACTTGCAGGAGAAATACACGGTATTTACTGTGAGCTTAAAAAGCTTCGTAAAGATATGTTTATATCAAGCGCATCGGGTGAAGCACTTGATAAACACGCTTCACAGCGGGGGCTTACAAGACACAGGGGGCTGAAAGCAGTAGGAACAATACTTGTTCGTGTAGACAGTCCTCTTGAATATGATCTGGTAATACCCGAAGGAACTGTTTTTTCCACAGCCGACGGTGAACTTGAATATTTAAGCACAGAACAATCTGTTATTTATCAGGGTACAGGAAGCTGCTTTGTAAGCCTTGAAGCACGAAACAGCGGCAGCAGATACAATGTGCCGCCCGGTTCGGTGACAACTGTCGTAACATTTTTTTCAAGCGGTCTGAATATTACTAATTCATCGGCTTTTTTCGGCGGCTCGGATGATGAAGGCGATGAAGCAATAAGAAATCGTATTATTGAAGGCTGCCGAAATATTTCCAACGGGCTTAACCCTGCATTTTATCTCAAGCTTGCCGAATCTGTGGATGGTATATATTCGGCATCTTTGGTTGAAAACGCAGGCAATAACAGGAATGTTAATATTTACATTGCCAAAAAGAGCTGTACTGCCGACAGTGCCTCGGTTAATGCCGTACAGACTCTTATGAACGATAACCGTATTCCCGGTGTTGCAATAAATGTTTATGCGGCATCCGAAAGCAGCGTTGATCTCAGTATATCATTTGTCATCAAAAATGGCTATGTAGTAAATACTGTTAAAAATAATATTTCCGAGGCTGTAAATGAGTATTTTTCGGAAATGAAGGTCGGTCAGGGACTTTCTCTTAAAAAGCTCGGAGCAAAAATTATTTCTCTTGACGGCGTTGTTGATTACAGCTTCGGTAACGCACAGGATATCGCAGCATCAGCTTCAGTACTTCTGAAAAAAGGCACGATCACCGTTACAAATTCGGGGGTGGTATCATGACCGCCGAACAGTCGGTTATTTTGCACACTCAGCGTGAGGGAATAGAAATTCCTCAAGAAAACACTCTTCCCTATGCGGAGCTTGCTTCTGTATGCACAGAATTGCAGCGTATTTATGATGAAGCAGAAACTCTGGAAAAAGAAATGTTCATCATCACTGCCGAAAATGAAGGTCTTGATGAAGCGGCATTCCTTTTCGATACGGAAAGCATTAAAACCCGCATCCTTGCGCTGTTATCAATATGTGAAAAAAACGGCTGCACTTTACTGAAAGAGCACCTTGGCGATCCTTTCGGGATCAGCGGAACTCTTACGGAAGAGAACGGTACAGTTTACTTCGATACCTCAGATTCCCTCTCTCAGGAAATGCAGCAGCAGATACAATCCAAAATGAAAAAACTAATGCCGGTCAATACAGTGTTCTCCCTCAGAACAGTGTAAACCGGCAAACACAAAAAACGGCTGTCCGCTAAAAAAGCAGACAGTCGTCATTTTTTTAGATCTTGTTCATCCGCTCAGGAGATCAGTCCTTTGCAGAAGCCTTCTTTGTCATAACAACAGCTGTACCAAGTGAAGCAAGAACTACAGCAACAAGTGCAATTGCAGATGTTGTGTCGCCTGTTGCAGGTGAAGAAGTATCAGCAGGCTCAGCTGCCTTTGACTCCTCAGCCTTAGACTCTGCCTTGCTCTCTTCCTTCTTGCTCTCTTCAGCAGACTTCTCATCCTTAACTTCCTCAACTGTGTAAGTTACAGGAATGATGAGATGATCTACAGGATCGCCCTCTTTTGTTTCACCATCGGGATTGCTGAGAGCCTCGGGTGAGTTCTTTGTTGTATCAAGCTTAACATTGATCTTAACATGTGTACCAACCTCTGCCTTTACAGCACAGTTTGTCTGGCTGTTATAAGTACGGTCATAACCGGGCTCATAATCGCCCCAGCTGTCATCCCATGTATCGTCAAGACGAACCTTGAATGTGATACCCTTGAAGCCTCTGGAAACCTGATTGCCGCTGCCATCGTCTTTTGTAGCATCAACAACCATAGCCTCTGTTACTTCAGGAATATCAATAGTAGTTTCCCAAACGCCGCCGTTATTTGTCATTTCAACGTCTGCATCACCGTCTTTGCCCCAGTTACAGAATGAACCTGTAACACCAACCTTATGACCTTCGATGTCTTCAACCTTTGAAATTGCGCTTGCACTGATAGAAGCAGTAGCAGCAACGGAAGCAACAAGAGCAACTGATACAACTGAAGCTATAATCTTTGACTTTCTCATTGTAGTAATCCTCCTAAAAAAATTATCTAAGAAACTATATAAAGTTTCATTATCAAGTATTATACTATGTTTTTTCTGAAAAATCAAGAGTTTGTAAGCAAGAATTTATTTCCATATTCTGAAAATATTTACATACTGATACTTTATGTAAAAAACGCCCGCCAATCGAATGAATTACCTGATGAGTTTTGATAATATTTCATTTTCATGTGATTTATCGCTTAAATTTTTTGTTATATATGCATAGTTGTACACATTACAGTTTGGTAACAATATTGTAATACATTGCATTTGTCACAAAGATTTAAATAATCAGCGCACAATAATCATCATTTTTAACAAAAATAATTGTTATTTAACAAATAAGCTTTTTACAAACTCAAAACCGATATCAACAAGCCATACAACCAGCACAAGAAGCAATATAAAAGCAATACCGGAGAGAATTCTTATCCTTCTTGCCTTTTCCGGCGGAAGCTCTTCATCCTCAGCAGCTTTTTCTGCCTCTCTGAGCTTTTCAGTATCCGCCTGAGATATTTCCTCCTCCTTTACTGCGCCTATACCGATAAGAACATCCATAGTCTTTTCGTAAGCGCTCAGCGGAACGAATACATCGCAGTTTTCCGGAGGCGCACTGTTAAGTATCTGAATACCTGTGTCTTTTCTTGCCTCCTGATATGAATACGGTATATCCGCATCATGAAGCGCTGCCCTTATTCTTTCAAGCTCAAAGCCGTTTGCGGTAACAACATTTACCGGAGAATAATGACTCGGGTCGGATATCGTCTTTTTTCCGCATACAAAGCATTTCTCAGTCTCATCGCCTTTGTAAAGCTTTTTGCATTTTGTGCAGTATCGCATACTATTCTCCTTTGATCACTTTTTATGATTGAACATATTGTTTATCAGTCCGCCCAGACCGGCTTTTTTCTTCTGATCCTGTTTTGCGCTTTTAAGCATTTTTATCAGAACATCACGAACCTGTCTGTCACATTCCTTTGTTTTAAGAATTTTTGCTTCAAGTGACGGACGGTAATAATATGAAAGCTGGTACTGTGTAACCTCAAGTATCATTTTTCTGACACTTGCCGCCCTTTCCTTATCACATCCCGAAGCATTGTTCTGCATAATGCCTGCGCTGCAAAGGGCTGTAAGCTGTCTGTCAATAATGCCGGCCGTCATACTCCGTTCAAGCACATGACATACATAGGTTGTTACCATTCTTTCCTGTTCGGAAGTCTCAAACATCGTAAGAATACCTAAATGTATGCTGCCGTTACAAAAGTCTCCTGCTTTATCCGCAATTCTTTCAAACGAACGGTTCTGGACAAAGCCATCCGGCAGATAAAGCCCTCCACGTCCTGTCCGGTTTATTAGCCCTATGACCTTTTCGGGGTCTGAAAGACGTTCAAAGGTCGTGCAGAATTCCCTGAGCATCATACTGTCGGAATTTCTTTTCATCCTCACGCCCCAGCTTTTCATTGCCTCAAAAGTCTTGTCACTCACATTTTTATCAAAGCAGTAATACATCAGCTTTCTGTCCATATAGCTGTAAATATATCCCGCCGCCTCCGCTGACAGCGCACAGTTCTGTACAAAGCGTATTATATCGGAGTATTCCTGCAAAGAAGAAAGCTTTGCGCCCTCCTCAAACACAGAAATACCTGTTTTGTCATTGCTGCCGAGCTGCTTTATAGAATAATTGAGCGCCGTTACTATATCCTGAGTCAGATGTCCTGCCCTTATCACGCAGCTTTTAAGATATCCTTCAACAAGTTCAATATTTACCGCACCCATGCCGCATATGCCTTCGCAGATATCTGTTATCGTTTTGCCGCTTTCCTCCGCTGTAATGCCAAACCAGCTGTATGCCTTTTTAGCGTCGTTTTTCAGCAGGACTCCGCCTATATTATAGATAAGAAAATCCATTACCCTGTCATAACGGGCTATCTTCTGAATAATACGCTTTAAATTCTCCTCATGCTCGCTCAGAGTAAGCATCCCATAATAAACAAACATTACTCTTACCTTTTCGGCAAACAATATATCGGGGACATTCCCCTCGTTTGCAAGCATATTAAAGAACATTTCAAGCATGGTTTCTACCGTCAGCGGGTCGCTGTACGGGAACCGGCTGTAATATTCCTCAAGCTCGGTATCATTGAACAGATCGCACAGAATGGGCTGAACCAGTCTGCCGAGAACGGAATTGCTTATTGATCTCCAGTTTGCGGCAAATACTGCTCCGCTGTGACTGCTGTTATTTATTGTTTCCTGAATACCGTCTGCGATACAGGCGGTGACCTCATCCTCTCTGAGGCACAATCCTGCCAGCTTTGTCATTATCTCCAGCACAGGATAATTATTCATCCTGTCTGCATCCGCAAACGAATTATAGTTTTTCAGACAGTTATCAAGTATCCTCCCTGAAAGCTCTCTTTCAGGCAGTCCCCCTCCCGTCAGACAGCGCATATGACGCAGCGTCTGTTCATATCCCCATTTTCCGCTGTTATAAAGCAGATAATAATATGAATCGAAAAGCCCGGGAATATCTGTATCCGTTACTTTCCCCGTAAGCTTCGGAAGAATATGGGCGCAGAAATCCCTCAGCTGTCCGCTTTGTTCTTCGACTGCCTTATAATAAATGCTTTTTTCATCCTGCGGCGCATAATCAAACGTTTTTTTAGCACCGTCCAATATAATGAAGCGGCTGTTTGCAAACTGTCTGACAGAAGCGCTGCTGTCATCATGGGGATGAAAGCCCGCTATCATAAAGAAAGGATATTTTTTCTGGCTTTCGGGGTCAGCAGCCGCACTCCTTGCCGCATTGGGATCGGCAGGATAAAAAAGCCTTGATTCCGTCTTATTGCTTAGTCCCGAAATATTTGTATTGAAGGTTATACTCCCCGCAATGCTGCCCGGAAAGCACATACTTATTGCCGTTACCCATTTTTCCACCGTCTGCGGTTCATCACGGATAAGCAGCACCTTCTGCTGCTCGGGCGGCAGCCTTAACTGTTCATTTATAAATCCAACAGCCATTTTCAGAAGCTCCCGTCTGCCGTCACTTACAAATGAAGATATCTCACTTCGTATCTCCTCCTCATTGGCGGAAGGCTTTGACGTCACCTGCGGCAGAAACGGCGGTTCATAGCCCATGACATCTTCAAAATAATAATTATCCTCATGCTCCTTATGGGCATTCCAGACTTCACTTCCGAAAAAGCTGCACGGATAACATTCTACATCTCCGATAAGGCATTGCTTTATATGTATCCCGCTGCGGTGAAGTCTTTCCTTCAGCGGGTTTTTACAGTGGGGTCTTCCGTAATCGTACAGGAAAACCTTTATTCCCGATATTGTATTTGTATAGATATATGATCCGAATGTACCGACAGAGGGATCCTTTTCCTTTGAGCAGTTTGTAAAGGTAAGAATATCATATATGCTTTTCAGCCTGATATCCTTTCCCTCGGAAAAAAGCTCCCGACTCATGGAAAAAACTCCGTATCCGCTTTTATGCACGACCTTTCCCCCATGCAGAAGATCCCTTTGAGGATTACATTCCGTATATATCAGCTGATCCAACATGCGCTGCCTCCTTCCGTTTTTGTTAAGCCGATCGTAAATCCAAAAAGCTTACTCCTCGATAAACGGTATGATACCCTCGTTTGCAAGCATCCACATAAGCGGGTCATATATCCTGTGCGGAGTTACCTTTGCAAGCTGGTTCTCACCTGTAGGCGGCTGTCCGAAGCTTGATACACCGAAATATCTGACCTTGTTTATATTGAAATTTGAATTTATGGCATTAAGAAACGCCGTTTCATTATTATCGTTAAGCCACTTCTTTATCTCTTCATTCACAGCGTCGGCATCGGGCTTATAAAAGCCTTCCTTTGCGGCATGAGGACTTGACTGAAGCACTCTGGAGCTGCTGCCGAAGGTATTCCTTACAGCGTCTAACTTTGAAAATACTATCGCAACATCTTTATCAATGATAGAATTCTCTTTTATGCGAAGATTGTTCCTAAGATAGCGGGCAAGATCACTTACAATAGCTCCGCCGTTTTGCTGTCCTATAACGCTTGAAGAACCGCCCGACCATGTATATACCCTTCTGTCGATCTTATTCTTTATCCCAGGAAGAGCAAGCGGGTCAAATAGTATGAACAGGCATTTGGAGCCGTTAAGATAACGCACTACCCTGTCGTCAAGCTTTTCATAATCCTCGCCTGCGCCGTCAAAATATGTCAGGGAATATACGTCCCTCGTATTTCCGTTAAGATGACGGGAATCGGTTATTTTCCAGAGCTGGGGAGGCGGCATTTCAAAATGCTCCTCCGTTTTGTCAACAGGCTCGGGATACTCGGGATTGTACATATGATTTACATTATCCTGAAAGATCCGCTTTGTATCCGAGCTTATCGGTTCAAACACAAACGGCACCCTGCTGTCGTTCATAAGCTCATACATCATTGCGGTAAGAAAATTACTTTTGCCCGACTGCGGAACACCAACTATACTGAAACGCATATACTTCTTATAATCCAGTATTCCTCCCGGCAATATCATCTTGCATTTATTGCATACTATATTAGCTGTCCTGCCGCCGCATTCCTGACAATTGCACACAGGCGTGCGCTCAAACAGATTATCCATCCACGTCTGCGGCAGCACCCTTGTCGGGTCGCTGGGACATATATACCCTATATCCTTTTTATTAAGCTGATTAAGGCAATACGGGCATATGATACTTCTGAAAACATATGACATTGCATTTCCTCCTCACGGCGCTTTTAGCCTGTTTACATCAAGCGGTACCGTATAATATTCCTGCATATCCTCACCGGAGATCATAAGACGAATTATCGTTCCCTTTTCAAGTCCCTTTCCGTCAAATTCCGTAAGCGGGATATTTACCGTATGATCCTCTATACTTCTTTCGGGGAAGGTATAAAGTATCCTTATGCCCTCATCCTCAAGACTCCATGGAAGCTTTCCGCTTTCAAGGCAGGTCAGATACATATCCGGCAGGCTTTCATCTTCACATTCTATCACCAGTACAGGATCCTCGGCTTTCTTTATATTCACCATATTCAAAAAGCTCCTGTTCCAGAGGATCTTATATCTTATCTCTGTCTTGGGCTTATTATTTATCCTCATATTCGACGGCACCGCAAAGGCTTTTAATCCGTCCTTCATCTCATATTCACCTATGACCGTAAAACAAAGCTCTTTTTCAGGTATGCGGGTAATAATGATCCTGTTGCCGTTGCGTCTGTATTCATCTGCGCTTATCCAGCGGGATCTGCCTGCGTCAACATCATCCTGAGTTCCCCATACAGGCGCTTCTCCCTTTTCATTCAGCATATAATGTATCTTTACAAGATCATCGGGAAGCTCCCTGAGCGATACTTTCAGGTTACTGTCCTCAACCGTTACGGCATTCTTATCTATTTCACAGGGCTGTACTCCTGCTATCTGTATGACATCGGATATAATGCTGTTTGAGCCTGATTCCGATACAACAGCCGCCCTTACGGTTTCACCGTACTTTATAGGGAAGCTGCATTTACAGCTGCTGCTGTATGCCGATGCAAGCACCTTTACATCAAGCATGGCATTGATATCCCTTGAAGGCATTACAGTACCGATGACCGTCCTGTCAAAGCCGTCCCTTATCCTTCTTATATAAATACAGTCCGTCTTTCTTTCGGATTCGTCCCAGCTTACGCTTACTATCTTGTCCTTGAATTTTGCGCTGATATTGCCAAGCGCACATGGCGGCTCTTCCGGAATTATCGGATCTGTCAGTATACCGCCGCTGTAACGCATAAGCCCGCCTATTTTATATATACACTGCAATCTGTAGGTATAGGCGTTATGATTTATCAGTCCCGTATCCTCAAAGCCCTTCTGTCCTCTTTCACAAACCACACGGCTTTTTTCATCAGGCACAGCGGACGGCGTTCCGCCCTTTGTCCTCAGAACACGAACGCCTGTACAATTCTGCGGAAGAGTCCAGCGAAAAATGCATTTCCCGTTTTTGGCTTCAATATCAAGAAAACGCTTATCAAGATCCATTATTGTTTCAAGCCTGCATTCTGCGGCAGGAGAATAAACTCCGTCCCTGACCGAAAAGACACAGTAGCCGTAAAACAATCCCGGCATTACCGTCCTGTCCTCATAGCGCATATCCGTCAGATTTCCAGCAAGCTCGATACCGTCATCGGGGCCTGTCGGCATACCGCCTTCCTTTCGCACGACCTTATAGCTGATACCGATATCTCCGGGCGACTGCCAGCTCAGTCCGCATATCGTGCGTACAGTATCATTTTTAAGCACTGCGCTCAACTTCACCGGCGGGCGGGGAGGTATAGAGCGCAGAAGCTCCTTTGCCGGCGCATAATCCCTTACCTGATCGAGTATTCGCATACATCTGTTTGCCTGCTCCTGCTTATCAAGTCCGGGTGAGGGCATATTTCTTTCAGCTTCGCTCAGCTTGCTTTCTATCAGCGTTTTCTGACGGGTAAGATTAAGCCTGGGATTCTGAGAAAGTATGCTTTCAAGCCGCAGCTTTGCCTGCATAAAGAATTGTCTGTCAATAAGCGACTGCAATTCACTGACGGGTCTTTCATACTGCCGCCTTTCCTGCATTATCCTGTTTTCAAGCTCTTTAAGTCCCGGATCAAACGGATTTGATCGTTTTGCATTTTCAAACTGTCTTTGCGCCTCCGCAAGATCCATATCCTTTATCGCCTGCTTTGCCAGACGGCAATAATCATAATAAAGATGAAACTCTGAAAGCGAAAAACCGCATACACATTTTTCCGCTGTTGCGGGAACTTTTCTGCGGCAAGCGGGGTCGGGACAGGTGACATAAAGACTTGTTCCGCAGACAGTGCATTTTGCCTGCTCCGCCTCCTGCCTTGAACGGAATTTTGCCATTGTCTTACAAGCCGGACAGGTAACATATACGAATGCTTCCATAGGCTCATAGGGGTCTTTGAGCATTTTTGTTTCGCTGTTATATATTGCCAGCGCAAGCTCCCTGTCAGGGAAAATGGTCTGTATATATTCTATGCAGGATTCCGCAAAATACGGATCCTTCTTAAATACATCGGGCGCTGTCCTCAGCAGAGCAAAAAAATCTTCATGCTCCGCCTTTTTGAGGGAGTTTTCATATTTTTTTCGATTCTTTTCATTATTGAATACCTGCGTAGTCGCCTTTGAAAAAAGCTGCCCTAAAATATGTCCGAGACTGCTTGTATCCGTTGCAATTTCTATAGAATACTTTCTGGCGATCGTGCAAAGCTCGTCCGTGATCTTTCTTTTATACAGCGGCTTTTCGGCAGCTGTCTTGCCGTCAAAAAAGCAGAGAAAGTCAAACAGATCATATACATCCTTTGTCCAGGGATATTTGGGCGTATCCGTATTTCTCAGCTTCTCTATATGATCGCATATACTGGAGTATATCGTCTGCTGCAAAAAATAATCATTGATCTTGACCGCTGTGCACGGCGTCTGTATATGATAGCCCTTTTCTTCATAAATCTTTTTTACGGTATCATATTGAAGTCCGAGGTGATTTCCGACATTACGCAGCTGTGCCGCCGTCACCTCCGGGGTTATTCCCGGTGCGCTGCCCGAAAGCATTATACGGATAAGTCTGTCAAGCTGCTCTGTTCTTTCCTCTTTAAGCTGCGCCGCCTCCTTCTGACGGAGTGCGGGCGTCAGAAGAGTATTTTCCATATCCGCATACATGGACAGCAGTTTATTTATTTCACTCTGATCGCCGCTGTTATTGCGCTGCTCCTCCTTTTCATGCTTCCACTGTGCAAGCCTTCTCTTTATCGCTGCCGGCGGATCCGGAGGATCAAACGGGATCTTTAGTATTTCAAAATAGTTTTTTCTATCCACCTGCACTGTCACTTCCTTAATAGGCAAATAAGGCAGTCTCTGAAAAACAAGTTTCAGAGACGCCCGTAAATCAATCAGCTGTTTTTAAGCTCATCAGGCGTCATCCATGTCTGTATCGGTATTTCCTTTCCATCCTTACCGATCTTCAATGTTTTTGAATTGCCTGCGCTTATCTCCTGAGCTATTGTCCCGAAGCCCATTTCAAGCTCTTTGCTGCCGCCGAGCATGATGGAATCAATACTTCCGGACGTTATAGCCCTCATGAATTTTTCATCTGCTTCACCGAAACCCATACCGACAACATCAATACCGTTTCTGTGACATTCCTTTGCTGCCTCTACCGCCCTTTTAGGGTTCATCCAGATACCGTCCGCCAATACTATCGCATACTTTGCGCCCTTCTGGGCTGACAGGATATCATTTATTTTATAAAACGGATGCCATGAATTGCCGACGCCCGTTATTTCAGCGTCTATTTCTCTTATTGCAGCCTTGCATGCCTCCATATCATTTGTAAGCGGCTGACATTCCATCGTACTGTCGGATACGGCAATAACGCTTATCCTTACATCATCTGTCTTTTCGGTAAGCTTATCGACAAAGCTGCACATCGCCTTTTTTGCGTTTCTTATAGGCGCACCCCTCATGCTTCCTGAAACGTCAAGCGCAAGCACGACTGAAAGCGGACCGTCTTTTTTTACAGAAAGCTCTCCTTTTGGTATAGGCTTGCCGAATCTGCTCATATCCTTTTCGGCTGGCTCTTCCCTTATCGGAAGGTCGGTAATAGCATTGCCCTGCCTTGCCTGAACGTGTATCATCCCGTTGACATCATAGCTGTACTGTATCCTTATTATCGTCGGGTTTTCGTATTTATTATGAGTAATGCCCGACACCACATATTTTCCTATTATATTGCTTTCAAGCGGAGCTGCCGTTCCCTGGAGTACATATATCTCCAGCTCGTTTTTACTGCCGTCGGCGGTATAAAAGCGGAACGCTTCGGCGCATTTGCACGGTATCTGCTGATTTGCAGGTACTATCGTTTTATTGATATATTCGGTACCCTCATCATTGACGGCTATAATGCCCATGGCATGGGCAACTATATCGCTGTGCCTTATGGAAAGCGCATTGTCAAGAACACATTCCTTCCCGACAATGGACGAGTTATCATCATTTCCTGATACAGAACTGATACTTTCCAGCCCGCTGAAATCATTATGCACCTCGCTGATCTTCAGGCTTACCTCAGTCACAACATATTCCGGCATGGGAAGATGTACCTGTATGGCTGCCCCCAGCGCAACCGCTTCATCGGGGTCAACATGGGTTATCGGAACATGGCCGCTTATTTCTTTAAGATATGCCGGGACCTGCTTCATCTTTGTAGACCCGCCGACTAAAAGTATATCCGTAACATCATCCCATGTCATGCCGAGTCCGCTGAGCAGATTATGACAAAGATTGCCTGTTCTTTCCAGTATCGGACGTGTGCAGCTGTCAAATTCATCAAGCATGACTTCCGCTATATATTCACCGTAATCGGGCAGATTCAGCTTTATGGAAACGCTGTCAAACTGAGTGAGCTTTCTTTTAAGATTCTCCGCAGCCCTTGTCACCTTTTTGAATATCTCAGGCTCTTCACGGATATTCACGCCCGTATCGTCAAGGGCTTTATCACATATTATACCCGCAAGCATCTCATCCCAGTCCTTGCCGCCGAGTATATGATTTCCTGTTGTTTCAAGAGATTTCATAACGCCGTATTTCAGCATCTGTATCATTGTAACATCAAACGTACCTCCGCCGAGGTCATATACCATGATACGGGCATTTTCTCTCCAGTGTCCTACAGCATAGGTAAGCGCTGCGGCAACAGGCTCGTTTATTATCTGTTTGACTTTAAGACCCGCCTTTTCAGCGGCTTCCATTGTTGCGGCTCTTTCCTGCTGATAAAAATACGCAGGAACGGTGACAACGGCTTCCTCTATCTTTTCCCCCGTCATCCTTTCGGCGCTGTCCTTCAGATACTTTAACAGTATTGCGGAAAGATCCTGTGCGGTATAGCTTTTCCCCCATGCTTCGCAGTAAGCCGTCCGGTCGCCCATACGTCTTTTAAAAACGGATACGCAGCCGTCCTCACCGCTTTCAAAATATTCCTTTGCTTCACTTCCGACAATTATTTCTCCGTCCTCCGCAAAGCATATAATTGACGGCGTAAGTCTTTCGCCCTCAGGATTGGGTATTATTCTCGGTCTGCCGTTCTTTTTATCGTAAACTGCAGCTGCTGAAAACGTCGTTCCTAAATCTATTCCAACCTTCATATACATCCCTCTGTCCGGCCTGCATAAAGATCATTGCAGGCTGATCTCAATCCTCTGTTTCGGAACGGATAGCGACCTGATTTACTACGCTGTTTTCCACATCAACATCCGTGCCTATCTGTATCTTTGTGCTGAAAGGCTCGCCTGTGCTTACATTTACAGCTTCAATATATATTTCTCTGTTTTCTACTCTGAAAGTCACCTTGAATTCCGTACCCTTCCTGGTACCCGCCGGAAGGTCTATATGAAGTGTGCCTATGCATTTTACCTTATCGGCGGGATCTGAATACTGCTCATTGCCCTCCATATCAATACACGGCGTTACTCTGTCGCTGCTGCTCATATTTTCAAAGGCTCTCAGCTCTACCGACGGCATATTATCCTTCGGCGCATAATAGGAGCGTGTTTCCTCTACGGGCATTTCTGCATTTATCTTTATAAGATTATCTATGATATATACATTGCTTTCATCAAGAACGCCCGGACCGAATGAACGGGGAGTACGGTCAACTACCTCTATCGGATTAAGGATCGACATAGCCTCTCCGCCTGAAGCGGCGCCGCCGTCTGTGGTTTCAGACTTTTCAGCTCTTGAAGCCTCAACAAGTATGCTTGAATAAACCGCTGCGCCCTTTGCAACAGCATGGTTCGGGTCTTCAAACTGTACGATACCGGGGAATCTCTGCTCGACTGCATTCTTTATCATCGGCATAAATGAAGAACCGCCGACCAGAAGAACTGTATCTATCGGGATATTTCCCGCATCCTGTATGGTCTTTTCCACATAGGACATTGTTTTCTGCACGAGGTCAGCCGTCAGGTTTTCAAATTCCTCACGGGTGATCTTTACCTTTGTTATCGAATTATTTATATTAATCTTTACAGATGTTTCTTCAAGATTTGTAAGCTTTTTCTTAGCGTTTTCAACCCTGCTCCTGATAAGCTGATGAGTTTCCTGATCCATTTCCTCAACGCTTATGCCGTTTTCATTGCAGCAGGCATTTGTAACATATTCAACAAGACGGTCGTCCCAGTCCTTGCCGCCGAGAAGGTCATCGCCGCCGGTTGTAAGTACCTTTACCTTCTGGACCTCCTGACCCTCCGCATTTGTTCCCATTGACATTTTCAGTATGGTAACATCAAATGTTCCGCCGCCAAGGTCATATACCATAACGGTGCGTTCCTCCTGGAACTGTCTTGCACAATAGCTGAGCGCAGCAGCAGTCGGCTCTGCGATAACGGAAAGGACATTCATACCCGCAAGCATACCTGCCTTTCTTGTTTCCTCAAGCTCCTCAAAGCCGAAATATGCGGGACAGGTGATAACAACATCATTCACCTCATATCCCTGTTCCTCTGCCATCTGCTTTATGCGCCTAAGAATAAGAGAACTGATATCCGTCGGGTTATAGGTCTTTCCGAAATAAGTATAGGTCTTTGCATCGGGCTTGCCTATCTGACGCTTTATACAGTCAACGACCCTGTCGCCGTCTGTTTCTATTCTTTCCTTTGCCGCCTCACCGACAACTATATTGTTTTCATTTTCAAAAAAAACTACCGATGCCAGCGTATCTGTATTATCAGCCTGATTCTTTATTATTTCCGGATTACCGTTTTTGTCAAGCGTTGAAATACAGCTGTATGTCGTTCCTAAATCAATACCAAATGTTCCCATGTCAAATTCCTCCAATTATTCAGCTCATAGCCGGATCGTAAACATATATATCAACATATTCCGGCTGCAATACTGTTTTTCCTTTTATTATACCCGGCTTTCTTGATCTGGCGACCGTGTTATGCTTTTCGGGATCGCCGGTCATTATCTTTCCGACAACACGGCAGCAATGACTTTTTCTCGGACTTCCTTCCTTGCTCACGCAGACCTCTGCGCCGTTTTCCTCAAAAAAGTCCTCAAACTGACTGAACATAAAGCCAAGGTTCTTTTTCATATCCTCGGCTGACATATCATTTTCAAGCAGGAAAATATAATCCACATACATTTCCGAAATTTCTTTAAGTATCGGTATATACTGTTCCCCGCTTACTCTCTTTTTCAGATCGTCAAGGTCATGCTGCATACCGTTTCTGACCTGTATCTGAAAGTTGGCATTTTCCCTGAGAGTCTGTGAAAGCTTCCTGTCATTGCTTTCCTGCTTTTCGCTTATCTTCTGTATTGCAGAATACATTTCCCTCTGAAAGCTTTCAAGCCTTGCGGAAAAGGATTCATCCATATTCCGGATGATCTCCTCCGCCTTTGCCGACAATTCCTCAGGCGAGGGCATCTTTTCCAGTTCTCCGGAAAGTCTGTCCATTTTTTCTATCATGCTGTTCTGTCTTACCGTATCGGGGTCTTCCGGCAGGCTTTTTGCAAATACGATCACCTCATCGACCGCTTTTTGCAGTTCTTCATCCAATCCTTCATCCGGCTCTTCAAGCGGCTCGGAAAGCTTCTCCGGCTGATTATCCTGTGACATTTTAATTCCCCTCTCCTGTTGCGGGCATCTCTGATACCCCATTTTCTATGGATTATAGATCATTTTATCAAGCTCCGGATCTATCTCAGGCAAAAGATATTCCAAAGCGTCAAGAACTCCCCACGGTTCATATTCGTTTCCGTCAAATGAATGTCCCATTGAGCTGACGGGAAAGAAATGCAGCTTTGTAAATTTTATATCCATCTTTTTCAGGAAATTTGCAAAACCGTTTTCCGCAAGAAATTTTCTGCAAAGCTCATCCTTTGCCTGCTGTATATCCGTATACTTTTCTTTATTGTTATAATAATGTTCCCTGACCTTTTCGGGGCCTATTACAGATCTTATCTCGTCAACATCGGATTTAGTGATAAGAACGCTTACAGGCTTGTCCCACGCCATATCTATCCTCAACATTCCGGCGGAGATCATATAGTTGAAAAAGTTCGTAACAGTATCCGTTATCGGTGCGCTGCTGAAATCAGACAGGCTTTTTCCGGCATATTTTCTTGCCTCTCTGAGCTTACCCTCACAGAACGGATCAAGCACAAAGAAAAGTCCGCTGCAATATTTAAACTGCTTTTGTATATTTTTATAGCTTTCCGCAGTATAGCCGTCAAACATTTCTCCGGCTATATCATAAAGAGAAAACTGTCTTTTTATACCGCTTTTCAGTCCGTCAATAAGTATCGGATAGCTTTGTGCATCAAGCTCGTTTGTTGCGGGGCAGTTCTCGCCCTGATACCACATTTCAAGCTCATCGAATTTACCCTTATATCCATCGGGTATTTCGACGCTCAGCCCTGACTTTTCAACAAGCTCTGTAAAGCAGTGGAAAAACGCTGAAAGATACACTGACTTTCCGCAGGCTGTTTCACCGATAAGCTGAAAAATTATCTGCTTTGCCTGCGAAGAAACAAGCGACGAGCCGCAGTGCGGACAAAATGCCTGAAGCTTTGAACGTCCCCCGAAAAAGGTCGAGGGTATTCTTTTTCCGCACAGGCAGCGGTGGCTCCATATGCCGTATCTTCCCGGAACGAGTTTTTTATGCATATGATCATTGCAGTGCGGGCAGAGAAACTGCGGTCTTGAAAATCTTCTTTTACAGACACTACAGTCCATATCTATTTTATTTATCTTAAAATAGCCGTCATCAACAAGCTTTACAGCAAAGAGCAAGATACCGTACAATGCGCTAATACATCCAAGCACCGAAAACCATATGGCACATACAAGTCCCGTAACAATACAGCTTGAAATATAAAGGAAAGCGGTTGCAACACCGATATAAAATGCTCCCGCCACTTTTTTAGGCATTGCCGTGAATGAATTATCCGGCAGTATGCCCGTACACATCACATCATAAAACTCCTTGAAAAGCTTTACGGAATCATAGTTTTTCTTCCATGCCAGAATTATAGTCTTTATCATCTGGCTATATCCCGGACCTGCGGCATAGCTTCTGTATGCAGGTTCGGCATCATTTTCGGTAACCGGTCTGAGAATATTTATTTCTCTTCTCAATCCATGTATAAAGTTGGATATACCGCGAAACACGCCGGATATTATTCCGAAAGCAATTGCCGCAATAGCCGCCAGAAAAGTTATCGGCACGATAGCAACTATAACAACTATTACTATTCCTGTCCATTTTATAAAAAGAGCAGCAAGCTCTGCAAAACTCATCTTTCCACCCTACTCACTTAACATATCAGATATCGTTATTTTTGTACACATTCAATAAAAACATTCAAAATACACCACTTCACATTATCATTATAACAGCCCCTCCCCCATTTGTCAACCAGCCGGCGAGCCGCCGGAGCCGTAACGCGGGGTTCGCTACACTCCGTTTCGCTCTGACTGGTCAAGAGATGCTTTTATGCCCGCGTGGGGTACTATAGTAAACGTCATTATTATTTTGACTTTACTCAATCGGCAACCGTGAAAGAATGATTGTCAGATTCAAACAAAGTAAAAATCTTTTTGTCGTTTACTATAAATGTATCAATGTTCAATGTTCAATCTGTCATCCTGAGCAAAGCGAAGGATCTTTTCATAAAAACAGCATATAATAAAGAGTTTTAGTAACTGCTCTGCAAACGCTGTACTTGTTTTAATGCTTTAGTTCAACAGAGTTTTCAACTCTTTCAACATCGCAATGTTGAAAAGTTAAAAACTTATCCACCTTTTCAACTTCTATGCTTTTCTGTATTATACTCAATACATATTCAATCAAAAAACGCTTTATAAACAAGCTTTTTTATTGATATTACGCAATTTGCACATATTTATACAGGATTGATTTATTTATTTTTTATTCCCTCAGAAAAATTATTTGTTGAAAGATCTGCGTTAATGTGATAAAATATTAAATCATAACAGCGGATTTTCAACTGCGTTATGTACTTGATTGACAAGATATATTCGGTACAATAAGGAAAGAGGAATGTATATGTGCGGATTATGCGGTTTTACCGGTCACATAGCTGAAAGGGACAAGGTTTTAACAAACATGACTGACGTCATTACGCACCGGGGACCTGACAGTGTAGGTTATTATAAGGACAGCAGGATCTCTATGGGATTCCGCCGACTCAGTATCATTGACCTTGAAGGCGGTCATCAGCCAATTTACAACGAGGATAAAAGCCTTGTTCTTATGTTCAACGGCGAAATATACAACCATAATGAGCTTCGTGAGGAGCTTAAAAAATGCGGTCACACCTTCTATACAAAGGCTGACTCCGAGGTTCTTGTCCACGGCTTTGAAGAATGGGGCGAAAAAATGCTGAATAAGCTCAGAGGTATGTTCGGATTCGCCATTTACAATACAAAGGACGGTTCTGTTTTTATCGCACGTGATTTCTTCGGCATCAAACCTATGCATTATGCTGTAATAAACGGTGAGCTTATCTACGGTTCAGAGATAAAAAGTATACTTGAACACCCTTCCTATGTAAAAAAATTCAATTACAGAGCGCTGGACAATTATCTTTCATTCCAGTATGTTGTACCGCCCGAAACCTTTTTTGAAGGCATATACTGTCTGCTTCCCGGTCATTTTATGTGGTTCAGGGACGGCAAGGTAACAACTACCCGCTATTTTGAAGCAACCTTCGATCCCGATACAACTCTTACTGAAAAAGAAGCTGTCGATAAAATAGAAGCTGTTTTTGAAAACTCCGTAAACGCCCACAAGATCAGCGATGTTGAAGTAGGCTGTTTCCTTTCAAGCGGCGTTGATTCAAGCTATGTTTCAACATATTTCGCAGATCAGAAAACATTTACTGTCGGCTTTGATTTCGGTGAACGCTACAATGAGATAAGCTGGGCGCAGGGTCTTTCAAAGGAAATAGGCGTGGATCATTATACTCACCTTATAGGCTCCGAGGAATTCTGGTCAGCCGTTCCTAAGGTACAGTATCAGATGGATCAGCCCCTTGCCGATCCGTCATGCATTGCACTGTATTTCGTTTCAAAGCTTGCAAGCGAGCATGTAAAGGTAGTTCTCTCCGGCGAGGGCGCTGACGAATTATTCGGCGGATATACAGTATATAACGAACCTCATGTTTTCAGATTATATCAGAAGGTACTGTCGCAAAAGGCAAGATACGCCCTTGCAAGAAAGGCTAAAAAATGGCCTCATATCAAGGGCAGAGGATATATTCTCAGAGGCGCAAGAAAGACCGAGGACAAATTTATCGGAAATGCCTTCATGTATGACGATGAGGAAAAGAAGCAGATACTCAAGGACAGCTCCATTGTCACACGTCCGCAGGATCTCTGCCGCAAATTCTATGACAGAGTAAAGGGCTATGACGATGAAACAAAAATGCAGTATCTTGACATAAATCTCTGGATGGTCGGAGACATTCTCCTCAAAGCCGACAGAATGAGTATGGCGAATTCACTTGAACTCAGAGTACCCTTCCTCGACAAAGAAGTATTCAATGTTGCAAGAACGATACCCACAAAATACCGTATTGCCCACGGCACAACAAAATATGCTCTCCGTCAGGCGGCTCTGCGTCACCTTCCCAAGGCAACGGCGCAAAAGCCGAAATTAGGCTTCCCCGTACCGACAAGAGTATGGCTCAAGGATGAACAGTATTACAACAGGGTTAAGGAAATGTTCCGCAGTGAAACTGCCGAGAAATTCTTCAATACCGATCTCATTGTTTCCTATCTTGACGATCATTTCAACGGCAGGGAGGATAACAGCAGAAAGGTATGGACGATATATGTATTCCTTGTATGGTACAGCATTTACTTCGGAAACGAAAAGGATGTAAACCGTCCCGAGGGAGTAACCTGCCCTTCAAATAAGCTTTGACAGAAATTATTACAGCCGCAGATATTTTCGTTTTAAGGAAATACCTGCGGCTGTTTTTTTGCTTTAAGGTTTTGACCAACAGCATCATCATTCTTTGTTTAATTTGCCTATAACAAAAAAACTCAAAAAGTATTATAATAGTATATAATGATAGTGTTCAGGAACAGTTCTGAAAATCTGATCGCTGAGGATCAGAATGTGAGACAAGTCCTCACAGATGTCAATTATATTCTTTATTGCATGGACAGATTCAAGAGAGCGCTTTCAGTGAAAAATTTCAGCTGTCAGCCACAGGGAATGAGGAGAGAGATATGTACAAAACAGGTGATACAGTTATTTACGGAACTCAGGGGGTCTGCCGTATAGAAGGCGTACAGACAAAGCGGATCAGGGGTGAATATGTTGACTATCTTGTACTTCGCCCTGTTTATGATAAGAATTCCACTGTATTCGTTCCGAAAAATAATGAAAAGCTCTTGTCAAAAATGCGTGATATTTTGTCTGCCGATGAGATATACCGTATAATAAAGGAGCTTCCAGAAGAAGACCCCGTATGGATAGAGGATGACAATATCCGCAAGGCACGGTATCAGGAGATCATAGACGAAGGCGACAGAAGCAAGATAATGCTTATTATCAAAACGCTTTACAGTCACAGAAAAAAGCAGGAGGAAAAAGGCCGCCGTCTTCATCAGGCTGACGAATACATACTGAAACAGGCTGAAAAGCTTCTGCATAATGAATTTGCGCTGGTTCTTGATATATCGCCGGAGGAAGTCGTCCCATTCATTATGAAGCAGGTAGAAATACATAAAAAATAAATTATACCTGAATCCGTGAAATTTGATTTTAAATATGCATTTATATCGCATCAGAATGACGTTTTTTTGAAAAAACATTATACTCACCCGATAGTTGCAATTTGTATCAGCGTCAGTAAAAAATCTTTGCTGCCTTACTTCACGGATTCATGTCAACACTCAAAATTCAAGACCGGGCTGCCCGAAAGGGTTACCCGGTCTTTTTTTCTGACTGCGTGAGAAAAACACGCCTTAATCGTTTTTAGTAAACTTTTTTCTGAACAATAATATTAATCCGCTTATCAGAATAACTCCTCCGCCTGCACAAAATGCAACGATAAGGGGAGTTTTATCGGTTTCCACATTCTGCGGCTCAATAGATGCCGGCGTCTTGCTTATCATGGTTTCCGTTTTCGGAGTGCTGTTTGCAGCCACTGCCTTTTCGTCAACCGGTATCTTTTCGGGAATGACCTCGGATTTTTTAACAACTGTAACAATAGTGCCGTCATCATTTATCTGTGCACCGTTATCAAGCTTTTCCTTTATCTGAGAAATACTCAGACCTGTTGTCATATATGCTTTCAGCAGATTATTTGAACCGACATAAATCTTCTTTGTTGTCTGCTGATCGGTATAGCGGTTTGATACGGTTATAGTGTAGATACCCTCGGATGTATATTTTGCGCCGTCCTTTGCAGGCCCGTTAAAACGCACATCCTCTGTCAGACCCGCTGCGCCGTCCCTGAGTATTTCCTTTTTGATATTGATATCAAGATATCTTGACTTTGCAAGGTCAAGGCGGAACCCGTTCGGAGTTATGGATGAATTTGTAAGCTCCTCATTTGTTTTTACATCAAAGGGATATACCATACAGTTGCCGTTTCTTACAGAGAATTTGAAGAAAATACGATAATTGAAATATTCCGTTTTGTGGATAAGAAGGATCTTTGAGTGTTTTTCTATCTCATAATCGAGAGCTACCTCATAATCGCCTTCTTCAAAAAGCTCGACCTTGGTATTAGTCCCCTTGTTCACCTTTGTGTTAAGGTAATCCTTGTATGTAACGGGCTTCTGGTTTTTATTCTGGTAATCAGAATGTTTTACGATAAGCGTACCTTTTTTGAAATCAGTTTCCGTTATGCCGAAATATTCATCATAACCGTTAGCGTCGTCAGCTATTTTGAGGTTTTCATCACCGTTAAGCTTTTCGATATCCTGATCGAGCTTGAACCATAAAGTAACCTTGTCTCCGACTGTTTTAAGAAATACAGGATTGTCTGTATCCTCATTTGTTACGCTTGTATATCCTGTCAGGTTGAATTTACCAAGATTCCATCCGAAGTGAGGATCATTGACAGTGATGGTGTTCTTTTCGGAATAGCCGGTGTCTGTTCCCGCATTATAGATGTTATTGTCAAAGAAATAATGCTGAAGCTCGCCTCCGGGCAAGGATGTCTGATCTGATGAAGATTCAGAGGCTGTATCCTGCTGGGCCTGCTCCGGAAAAGTTTCTGTTGCCTGCGGGGTCTGATATTCGGTAAGAGTATCCTCTGTCGGGGATACAATGGAGGGTGTCTGTGAGTCTTCCGTGACCGGCGCAGCGCTTACAGAAGCGGCGGGAAATACTGCTGCCGCTGAAAGCAGAGTAACAAAAGCTGCCAGTCGCAGCTTGTTAAAAGATTTTTTCATTTTATACCTCCGTATTATTTATTTGCGGAAACGACTTTCATGAAATCTTATCCGCTGATCTTATATTATACACAAATCAGAAGCTTTTGCAAGTAATTTGACAAAAATAAAATAAACTGTAAATTTTTAGTCTTATGCCGTAACAGTAATATCATAATACCTTTACGGTAATATCAGAATTTTTATCTGCGGGATCCAGTTATTACAAAAAAGATATTATCAAATACAAAAATCTCATTGCATATTGATATGATACGAATTGTATGCTATAATGTGTTGGTTATGGCTGATAATCTGACATTGCAATGAAAACGGCATAAATCAGCCTGTATTGACCAACAAAAACGACCGTTTTTTAAAAAGGAAAGATCTGAATGAAAAAGTATGAAATTGCGCTGTTTGATCTGGACGGCACATTAAGCGAATCCGGCGAAGGTATCATCGAATGTGTAAGAAGCATTTTTACGGAAATGAAAAAGCCTATGCCCGCTGAGGAGGAAATAAGAAAATTTATCGGTCCGCCCATGTATGAAAGCCTGAAAAGAGTAGGCTTCAATGAAGAAGATGCCGAAAAAGGCGTTGAGATCTATAAGAGAAATTTTGTAAAAACGGGCATATATAAAAACAGAGTCTATGACGGTATGTTCGACGTCCTTGAACAGCTCAAAGCCGCAGGGGTAAAGCTTGGCGTCGCCTCAACGAAATATCAGCTTTTTACGGACAGGATAATCCGTATGCTGAAGCTTGACGGATATTTTGATATAATAGGCGGCTCGACATCGCTGACAGGCGATATCCCTGAAAATGAAACGCCCCGCCATGATAAGATAGAAGTAATGAACTATGTCATCAGCAATCTTAAACAAAGTGACAATGGCAGGGCAGTTATGATAGGTGATACCAGATTTGATGCAGACGGCGCCGCAAAAACAGGCTGTGATTTCATAGGCTGTCTTTTCGGCTACGGCACAAAAGAGGAAATGGTTCAGCATTATACGATCGGTTCACCCATGTTTGTAAGCTGTCCGGCAGAGATCACAAAGCTTATTATTGATTAACTCTTCAGATCCGGATCAGAACAGCCAAGGACCGTTTATCAGTCAAGAACATTTTTAATGGCGGCAAGAAGCTCCTCATAAGTTTCAAAAGCGGGGAACTGGGGATTGTCAGCCTTTATCTGTTCTGTACTTTTGAAAAGGAAGCCCGCCTTGCTTGCCTTTATCATGCCGAGGTCATTGTAGCTGTCGCCGCTTGCGATGGTATTGTAACCGATGGACTGGAGAGCCTTGACAGTTGTGTACTTTGAATTTTCAATACGCATTCTGAATCCGGTGATCTCGCCGTTTTCGGCAACCTCAAGGGAATTACAGAAAATAGTCGGCCAGCCCAGTTTTTTCATAAGCGGAGAAGCAAACTGAGTGAATGTATCACTTATGATAATTACCTGAGTCAGTGAACGGAGTTCATCAAGAAATTCTCTTGCGCCCGGTATCGGGTCGATCTTTTCTATTGTTGCCTGAATTTCTTTAAGTCCCAGACCATGCTCCTTCAGTATTCCGAGACGCCATCTCATAAGCTTATCATAATCGGGTTCGTCACGGGTAGTTCTTTTCAGCTCGGGTATACCGCTTGCCTGAGAGAAGGCTATCCATATTTCCGGCACGAGAACTCCCTCAAGATCCAAACATACTATATCCATATTATTTAACTCCTTTGCTTTTAATACATTTCCGCTTTTATACTGCGGAAATATTTCATATTATAACATATCCTTTGTAAAATAACAAGTATTTGTATCCCTATCTTTTTATAGTCAGCAACATATAATTTTTTACTAATGGCAACCTCTAAAAACCTTTCTATACAATCAACAATGGAATAGGAAAGTGAGGGTTCGTGGGGCTTTGCCCCACACCCCAATCTCTAAAAACAAGTTTTTAGAGATGCCCTAATGTCATTCT
>Ga0326512_10000739_pt1 | contig 27626 bp, 35 predicted proteins | sample 1_2617_0518_D_FD_203652 | JGI IMG/M metagenome (GOLD analysis project Ga0326512, IMG submission 203652) | Bovine rumen microbial communities from UC Davis, California, United States - 1_2617_0518 | ecosystem: Host-associated > Mammals > Digestive system > Stomach > Rumen | place: USA...
TGTGAAAGGAAGGTGAAGGGTGACAAATGATTGTTTTTGAATTATCCATGCCGAACAAAGGATCATGGAACGGTAAATGGTCGCAGGAAGGCCAGTGCTTTGCAAGAGTATTCAATCAGAGAAAGGTCCCGAAACAGTATTGGGGCAAATCGTTTTACTACAGATGGGACGATGGGTGGACAGCTTGTGTTACTGCTACTCAGATGCCATCAAATGAAGCAAGGAAAATCGAAAAGATGTCCAAAGGTTTCTGCGGTTATGACTGGATGATCAAGAGCATTATCGAGTGCGGTGCTATATATACGGAGTCGGAGAGAAAGAGGATACTCTTGCAGAAGGACGGTGAAGGATGAGAAGATGAGCGGAACAGCTTTCGCATTTGATACAAAAGATTTAAAGCCTTGCCCATTCTGCGGATGTGATAATTTATACATCATCAATAGAGAAGAAAACAGCGGATACGAATCAATCGGAATATTCTGCAATGGATGCAAGCAAACCGTGTTTCTTGAAGAGAACGAATGGGAAGGCTACAACAGGATAACCATAGAAAAAGCCATTGAAGCATGGAACCGCAGATGGAAGGACGGTGACACACAATGATCAATCTAACCTATACCGGGATGTGCGAAGACTGTAAACACGCAGACCTTGAACTTGATTGCTTGGAATACACAAGATTTGACGGTGTTGTCAAAGAATGGACGGTCAGATGTATTCATGTTGATGCCTGTGATGCGATGGAAGAAAGGATAATTGAGAAGCTTCGGAAGGACGGTGACACACAATGAGCGTGATTGACAGAGAGGATGCAATCAAAGCACTTGAAGATGTGGGCGCAATATTTCCATATCGTATACCGGGCGTAACCGAGACATACAGACCGTACAATGAAGCGTGGAATGATGCAATAGACGAAGCGGAAAAAGTCATTGAAGCACTGCCTGATGCGGATGACGGGTGGATTTCAGTCGAGGATAGATTGCCGGATAAATACGGGTGGTATTTATGTACCTTAAAAGACGGCCGAGTTAATTGCTACTACTGGAATAACAAAGGCGAATGGTTGGATAATGGCAAGAAACATTTTTTTGAATTGTATCATGTCTACAGTAAGCTTACGGGGATGGAGATTCTGGCAAAAAATGAGGGGTCGGTGTATTGGACAGATTGGGTCATAGCATGGAGACCGCTTCCACCTGCTTTCGAGCCGAAGGAGGACAAATGATCACCTGTCAAACATGCGCTCACTGGATTCTTAAAACGGATAAATGGGGGACATGCCCGCTTGCCAATAACAAGATGTATGTCCATCCGAAAGGATTTAAATGCAGACATACTCAGGCGAGATACAAAGGGACAAGAGCGTGTAAGACACGGTATGAACCAAAGGAGGACAAATGATAACAATGTCCGAATGCACTCGCAAGAACACTTGCTACGATTGCGACAATGAAGCCTGTTGGTTTCACGGACAGAAAGGAGCTGATTGTCCGAAATACTATTGCGACAAATTGTATGATTGCGACCATTGCGAGTTTATCAATGATTGGATTGAGGAGGAGAGAAAGAGATATTCCCATGAAACTGACAAAACGTGAACAGGAAGTCATCCATCTGCGGTATGTCGAGAATAAGTCACTCAAAGAAATAGCCGATATCTACGGCGTAACGAAGGAAAGAATCAGACAAGTCGAAGCAAAGGCACTATGGAAGACCCGCAAAAACAACCCAGAACACTCATGCGATGATTGCTATCACTACTGGGGCACGGTTCCGACCTGTCACAATTATCCGCACAGGAGCAAGCCGTGTGACGATTGGAGACCGAAAAAGGAACCGAAGAACGCTACGGATGCAGAGAAGTATGATGTTTATCAGGAGGTGTGGAATTGATGGATAGCCATGATTGCGATACTTGTAAATACCGTGACCATACCAACGGACAGCTGCCATGCAGTAAGTGCAAGGGCGGTGATTGTTGGGAGAGCGAGGAGGATGATTAATTGTGGGACGGAGTAATGATACTACTGGCACTGCTGACAATCTTAGTCACGATAGCCGCATGGCTGGTAAGCAGATAATATGCTCATATCCCTGCATGGACAGCACATGCGCTCATCATCCCGTCGCAGCACCGATTGACGGGACCATATGCGGCTATAAAGATTTACACAACACGGAGGGATGTAAGCGTGGACAGACTGATTGATTTCTTTGGACTGGTTATGATCTACTTACTCGGCGCATGGTCAGGCATTGTGACTATCGCACTGGTACAAGCAGCAAGGAGGGCGGAAGATTTTGAAGAAGAGCTTGAGACACGAAGCAGGGATTCTGAGTCTGAAGAATAAATTCGGAACAACGATGTTTTACAGACCGTGCAAACACTGCGGCATACCCGTCAGCACACGCTTGAATCATTGTCCGATGTGTCACAAAAAGGTAGGTGACAGGACTTGAACTACCAAGGCATACAAGATACCAGCCTAGTCGATGGAAGCGGAATACGGGCTGTCTTGTGGGTATCCGGATGCAACCATCACTGCAAAGGCTGTCACAATCCCGGCACCTGGGATCCTGACAGCGGTATGGTTTGGACAACGGGAGCGCAGGAAGAATTGTTTCATCTGATGGAAAAGAATCAGGGCGTTCGTGACGGCATCACTTTATCCGGCGGTGACCCGATGTATCCAAGCAACAGACCTGCTATCCTGTCTTTGTGCAAAGCATTTAGGCATAGATTCGGGAACAGTAAGACGATATGGATGTACACCGGCTACAAGCTTGAAGAGATACGGGATGACCCGATACTGCAATATATTGACGTACTTGTTGATGACGTATTCGTGGAGGAATTAGCAGATGTCAGCTATCCGTGGGCAGGATCAACAAATCAAACAGTCTGGCAAAGACAAGGCAAAGAGTGGGTGCATTACCATGATGTGTGAAACATGTTGTTACTGGGACTATGGAGACTGTGACAAGACAGGTTACTACATGGCTCCGGATGATTGGTGTTGGAGGTGGAAAGATAATTGCCGAGACTACTTAACTCGCAACTGAGCCGAAAGAATCCTTATTGGTTGCCGAAACATATTTTTTTACAAGCATATCATCATTGCTTGAGCTATTACACATACAGGGATGAATACAATGCACTGTCTGCCGAGGTAGGCGTGAGCGGAGTAAGCTATGACACTATAAGTTCAAGCAATCACTCGGTCGGATCTGCGACAGAATCTCAGGCAATTCGTTTGGCGGATTTGGCATATTTGATTGATACAATCGACAATGCGGTTAAAGAGGCTTGCTCCGAACATCCCGAACTAATCCCTTACCTACACAAAGCCGTAACACAGGAAGGTATCAAGTACGATTATTTGAGAGACATCATGCACATTCCATGTACGGATAAAATGTTCTACAGACTTCGGCGGCGCGTCTATTACATTGTTTCGAAAAAAAAGTCCGTCACTGTACCTTTTTTCTGATTTATAATATAAGCTGGGCAAAGGCTCAAAGATGATACTTTCATCCCTCAAGAGGTCCTCGGTGTGCATACAAACTGTATATCGGGGACTTGCCCGTTATTTCGGAGGAAAATTTGAGTGGCACGAGAATTTGCAAAAGAATTTTATAAATCCAAAGCATGGCAGAAAACCAAGAACGCGTTTATCAAGAGCAGGATTGCAACCGACGGAGGCATGTGCCAGGAGTGCCACGACAGACCGGGTGTGATCGTGCACCACAGGCACTGGCTGACGCCGACCAACATCAATGATCCTGATATAACTCTGTCGTGGTCTAACCTCGAGTATGTATGTCACAACTGTCACGACATCATACACGAGCGAGTCTCGAACAAAATTTCCGGGATGGTCGTTTATGAGTTTACGGCGGACGGTGACGTCATCGAGCGGCAGACCGAGGCCACTCGCGGAAAGGATATCCCCCCTTGTTAAAACCTTCACAATCTTTTTGGGATACCGAGATGCCGCCCTTGGTAAAATGCGCAGGTCGTTTTTTGGCCCATTCCTTTTATATTTGGCCGGAGGAGGTGAGAGGATGCCGAAGATAAGTATAGAAACAAGAATTAAGAACGAGAAAGCAAGACTTGAAAAGATATACGCGGATATTGAGTCGACAAAAAAGCAGGTCGCGGCAGGACTCATCGAAAACGCCGCTAAGCAGAGGATCATGGTTGAGGATTTGTGGGCGGACTTGCAGGAGCACGGGTATACAGAGCTGTTTCACCAGTCCGACAAGTTTCCCCCGTATGAACGCAAACGGCCTGCCGCCGATTTGTACGGAACCACATCCGCGCAGTACAACAAGACCATCAAGCAGCTGAGTGATCTGCTTCCGAAGGAAAACCTGTCCGCAAAGGCAGAGACAGACGGGTTTGATGAGTTTTTAGCATCAGGTGATGATTAAGTATCCGCTTGATTACAATCCGATACGTGAGTATTGGAATGCGATCCAATCGGGAAAGGAAACCGTCTCTGCCAAAATTAAAAAGACATACCGAAAACTCGTTTTTGATTTGGATCATCCAAACGAAAGCGAGTTTTTTTATGATGCGAAACGGGCGAACCGAGTACTTGAGTTTGCGGAAAATTTCTGCAAGCACAGCAAAGGTAAGTTTGGCGGAAAACCGGTAAGGCTGGAATTGTGGGAGAAGGCACTGCTCTGCGCTATCTTTGGCTTTGTCGATATCGAAGGCAACAGGAAGTACAGAGAGGCCATCTTGATTGTCGGACGAAAGAACGGTAAGTCACTGTTGGCATCCATTGTCGGACTATACATGCTGATGGCTGACGGAGAACCCGGGCCGGAAGTCGTGTCTGTGGCAACGAAAAGAGAACAGGCGAAAATCATTTGGATGGAGTCAAAAAGGATGATTGCAAAGAGTCCTGCACTGGCGAAACGGACACGATGCCTTGTGGGAGAAATAGATGCCGATTTTTGTGACGGAACATATAAACCGTTAGCTTCAGACAGTAATACATTGGATGGTTTAAATGTTCATGCTGCTCTCATGGATGAGTGTCACGCGTGGACTTCGGGAAAAGCCTTGTATGACGTTATCGCGGACGCAGTAACAGCCCGTGAACAGCCGCTGATTTTTATCACAACAACCGCAGGCACCATCCGTGAAGACATCTACGATCTGAAATACGATGAGGCGAAAAGAGTCATAGAAGGTTACTTTGACCCGAACGGTTACAAAGATGAACGCCTGATTGCTTTTGTTTATGAGCTGGACAAGCGCAGCGAGTGGATGGATAAAAGCTGTTGGAAAAAAGCTAACCCGGGACTGGGAACGATAAAGAACTACACCACGCTCAAAGACAAGGTCGAGAAAGCAAAAGCGAATCCACTTCTTGTCAAGAACCTTGTCTGCAAGGAATTTAACATTCCGGAAACAACGGGAGAGGCATGGCTGACAGCGGAACAAGTTGTGAACGAAGCAAGGTTTGATGTGATGGAGCTCAAACCGAGATATGGAATAGGCGGAACAGACCTTTCGAGCACGACCGATTTGACTGCTGCGAAGGTGATCTTCCGAGTGCCAAATGATGAACATGTGTACGTGCTGCAAATGTATTGGATGCCCGAAGAGAATGTCGAGAAGCGAGTCAAGGAAGACCATATTCCTTATGACGTTTGGATTGAGCAAGGCCTGATGCGGACTTGCAAAGGAAACCAAATCAGCTATCACGATGTGACAAATTGGTTTCTGGAAGTGCAAGAGCAGCTTGATGTGTATCTGTACAAGGTCGGATACGATAGTTGGTCTGCAAAGTACTGGGTGGAGGAAATGGAGCAGACATTTGGTACGGGCATCATGGAGCAGGTCATCCAAGGCAAGAAAACACTTTCCGGCCCAATGAAGTCACTCGGAGCAGACCTGGATGCCAAGAAAGTGATATACAACAACAATCCGATTGACAAGTGGTGCTTATTCAACACTGCTGTTGATATAGATAAAAACGATAATATTCAACCAATGAAAACGAGCGTCCCGACACGGCGAATTGATGGTACCGCCGCGTTGCTGGACGCTTATGTCATATATCAGGACTTTTTCAACGACTATATGACGATGATTTGAGGTGAGCAAATGAGATTCAGATTACCAAGACTTTTTAACTTCAGGAGCCGCGATCCCACGGTTTCAAGACCTGACAATAGCACCGTCCTGCAGATGGTCAACTTATACAATGACCACTATTTAGCCTGGAACGGAAAGCTGTATGAGTCGGACATCGTGATGGCATGCATCAGGCCGACAGTCAAGGCCGTCGGTAAGCTGGTGGCGAAGCACATCCGGACAGGACCGGAAGGTATGCAGGTCAATACGATGACCAATATCAAGATGCTGCTTCGATATCCAAACGCAAAGATGACCATGCAGCTGTTTTCGGAGAAGATGGCCTTCTACCTGATCACGACCGGCAATGCATTTGCGCTGGTACAGCGTGACTATGACTCCGGCGGCAGGCCGATCGGACTGATACCGATTGACTGCGTTACGGCGGAGCACCTGACGGACAAGCAGGGCGAGGACATGATCAGGTTCGGACTCACGAACGGAAAGATGATCACGCTTTACTACACAGACATTGTTCATTTTCGCCAGGACTTCACGAACGAGGCCTTCTTCGGCACAAATCCGGCGCCTGCGCTCACGGATCTGATGGAGTGCGTCGGCACGATCGACCAGGGCATTGTGAAGGCCGTGAAGAACAGCGGCATCATCAGATGGCTGCTTAAATTCAACACCGGCATGCGTCCGGAAGATGTGAAAAAGAATGTCACCGAGTTCGTCAATAACTATCTCTCCGTTGAGTCGGATTCGTTCGGAGCTGCCGGCGTTGACGCAAAGGTTGACGCGAAGCAGATAGAGCCGAAGGACTACGTGCCGAACGCTTCCACGACCGACAGGATAACGGACAGGATCTACAGCTTCTTCGGGACGAATAAAGCAATTGTGCAATCGAGCTACAACGAGGACCAGTGGAACGCGTTTTATGAATCGCAGATAGAGCCGATTGCAAAACAGCTCAGTGAAGTGCTGACGCTCAGACTGTTCACGAAGAAAGAGATCAACTTCGGAAATATGATCGTGTTCGAGTCATCCAGCCTGCAGTACGCATCTATGAATACCAAGATGGGACTTGTGGCGTTCCTTGACAGAGGAATCATGAGCGCGAACGAGATCAGGACGATCATGAATCTGCCGCCTATCCCCGGCGGAGATGTATATGTGAGACGACTCGACACGGTACCAATAACAGAAGGAGGTGAGACAGGTGGCGAAACATAAGATAGACATTCGCGGCGATATAATCCCGAGCGATTACAAATGGTATTACGACTGGCTCGGAATGGAAAGCACCTGCACGCGGGATGTGACAAGAGTCCTGGACAGAATGGTAGCAGGAGATGAGGTGGACGTTTACATCAATTCTCCCGGCGGCGTTATTGATGTCGGAAGCGAGATCTACACGCTGCTAAGGCAGAAGTCAGAGACGAACCTGGTCAACATCTACATCACCGGCCAGGCATGTTCGGCGGCGTCCATCATCGCTTGCGCGAGTCACTGTGCCATGTCACCGACTGCATTGATGATGGTGCATTGTGTGTCGAGCGGTATCAGCGGAAATCACAATGACATGGAGCACATGGCAGAAGTGCTGCGGACCGCTGACCGTGCGCTTTGTACCGCATACACCGCAAAGACGGGCATGACGGAAGAAGAGGCTTTGGAGATGATGGAGCAGGAGACCTGGCTGACAGCCGAACAGGCAAAAGAGCACGGTCTGGTTGATGAAATCATCTTTGAAAGTAAAGAGGGAGAAGTATTGCCTATGGTCGCATCATGCGGCCTTTTTACGTTGCCGACAGAAGAGCAGATGGCAAGGGCAAGACAGATGGCAATAGTACACATTGAGCCGGAACCCGAGGACACCGCAGAAGCTACGAAGCAGGCAAGACGCATGGAAGCAAAGAAGCTTGCACGTAGCGCGAGATTTTTACGGAGGTAAATGAGCATGAAATACAACGACTACAAAGATTTGTTCGACAAACTGAATGAGGAACTCACAAACCTGATCGAGAACGATGCGTCTGAAGAAGAGTATCAGGCAAAGGTCACCGAGATCAACGCACTGAACGAGAAATGGGATATCACTTCCCAGAGGATCGCAGATGCGAAAGCACTTGATGACAACCGCAGAGACATCAACCTTGAGAACGCTTCCGTTCAGGTTCCGCAGGGCGCTAAGGTTGTTGACTCTGTCAGCTTCGCTCCGCAGGGCGGCACCGCAGATGAGGTGATCGACATGAACAGCAAAGCATACGAGACCGCATGGGCCAAGATGATGATGGGCAAGAAGCTCACCGATGCCGAGCAGAACACCATCACGATGGTCAATGCAGCACTGACCACCGTTAACACCGGTGCAGTTATCCCGACCACTGTTGCAGAGGGTATCTGGGATCTGATCGAAGAGCAGCATCCGCTGTGGGCTGACGTTCAGAAGACATTTGTGAACGGCACCTACTCGCTGGTCGTATCTGACACGTCCAGCGACGCGAAGTGGTACGACGAAGCAACCGCGACCGAGGAAGGTTCCGAGACTTTCCGCACGATCACCTTGAACGGCTGCGAGCTGTCCCGTGATATCACTGTTTCCTGGAAACTCCGCGAGATGGCTATTGAAGACTTCATCCCGTTCATCCAGAGAAAACTGGCTGACAAGATGGGCATTGCCCTTTCCTACGGTGCTGCTAAAGGCAAAGGCCAGCCGGGTGCATCCGATACATTCAAACCGGAGCCGAAAGGCATCATCACTGCTCTTCTGGCAGAGACAAGCACTCCGCAGGTTAAGACCTACACCGCAGGCGAACTTGCTTATGCAGATCTGACCGCTGCACGCGCAAAGATCAAATTCGGTGCAAACGGCCTCAGGATCTATGCGAACAGCAAGACCATCTGGGATGAGCTGGCAAACGTTAAGGACCAGAACGGCAGACCGATCATGGTTGCCGATCCGATCAACGGCGGCGTTGGCCGTATCTTCGGCATCGAAGTGAAACAGGAAGACGCACTGGCAGACGGTGAGGTCCTCTTCTCCAACCCGGCTGCAGGCTACATCGCAAACGTCAACAAGGATATGTCCCTTGCTACGGAAGAGCATGTGAAAGCCCGTACAGTTGACTACTGCGCATACGCGATCGTTGATGGTGACGTGACCACCACAAAGGCACACGCACTGTTAAAAAACTCATGATGGCGGCAACGGCTGATACGGACAATGACGGTACGCTGTCTGAATCCGAATTGCAGGCCTTGACCATTGCCCAGTTAAGGGAACTTGCCGCCGAGAAGGGCTATACGATTACGGCAACGAAGAAGGCCGATATCATCGCTGAAATTCTGGCACAGGAGGGATAACCGATGCTTACCATGGATGTTGACTTGAAAGAAATGCGAGCCATGGTACGTGTCACAGGTAAGTATCTTGACAATGAGCTGGAGGATTTACAGAACGCATTCCTGATGGATTTATCCAGGGCAGGGGTCAACACCATTCCTTCGGACAATTCCCTTGTCAAGAACTGCCTAAGAGCCTACCTGCGCTGGCAACAGAATTACAACGGAGAAGCAGAGCGTTATGAGCGGTCCTATAAGGAACTTCGTGACGCTCTTTCTCTTGCCTCCGAATACAAGGAGGGTGATTCTGAATGATCATGAACGATAAGAACCAGCGATGCAGACTGGTTTCACATGAAACGGTCGAGGACGCAGCAGGCTTTGTGGATGAAGAGAACACCATAGAGTCTGCTGTTGACGTTTGGTGCAAGGTGGCATCTGTTAGCGGAAAAGAGATAGCCACATTCGGTCAGAACACTATCAAGCCTGCCTTGAAGGTCACGCTTTGGGCGGAAGAGTACAACGATCAGGAGACGGTCGAGATTGACGGTCTCCTGTACGGAGTGTATCGGACGTACAGACCGGGACAGGATGAGGTTGAATTGTACTTGGAGCGGAAGGGCGGTGTGAATTATGGCACAGATTAGAGTGGCGGACGGATTTGACCAACTACTCAGAGAACTCACAAGCCTTGACGCGGATAAAATGTCCGATGAGATGCTAAAAGCCGCCGAACCGGTAATGCTGGAAAAACTGAAACATCATGCCGGCAAACATCGTGATTCGGGAAGAATGGCCGCTTCTATCAAGTCCACCGGCATCAAAACTAACAAGAGCGGTAAATTCCTGGTAGTGCGACCGACAGGCAATGACAGTAAAGGAGTCCGTAACATGGAAAAGATGGCATATCTTGAATACGGCACCTATAAGCAAGCCGCAACACCGGTCGTAACGCCTGCCGTCAAAGATGCCGAAAGCACAGTCGAACGTGAGATGGACGCTATCTTTGACAAGTACATGGAAAAGGTAAGGTGATTGCATGAACACCTTCGCAAGAATCCAAAACATCGCAAAGAGTCTGAATATCCCCGCATATCCGGACCTGTACACGGGCAAAGATTCCGCAAGGCCCGAGCGATGGATCACTTACAATTTTGCGGCAAACAACGGTGACTTGTACGGAGATGACGCACCGAACGCAGTAGTCCACTCCATACAGGTACATCTGTTCATGCCCGCGAATAAAAACTTTTTTGCCGTTCAGAAGAGCATCAGGGATGCGCTCTTTGAGGACGGCTTTACTTATCCGGAAGTAACTGTGTTGGTCGATGAAATCACCACAGCCAATTCCGGGACGAGTAAACTCAGGCACATCGTGTTTGAGTGTGAGACTGAGGACGAAGATTTTTATGAGGAGGATTAAACCATGGCATATATTGGTGTAAGAAAACCTTATGTTGCTAAAAGGACCGGCGTTGGTGCATACGGCACATTGCAGGTATTCGGCAAGGCAACCACATTTGAAGAAGCTCCGAACGTTGGAGAGGCTACACTGTACGGTGATGACGCTCTTGCTGAGTCCGAGCGCGGTGTTACATCCGCGGCTCTGACACTCGGAACTACCGATATTCCTGCGGCGGTATTTACGGAAGTGTTCGGACATACACAGGCACAGAGCGGAAACGAGATCACGTCCAACATCGATGATTCCGCACCATATTGCGGATTTGCTGTCATCGGTGTCAAGAAAGTGGATGGTGTCAGAAAGTACGAAGCCCGTGTTTATCCGAAAACACAGTGGGCAGAGCCTACTACCACACTTACCACTCGCGGTGAAAACACTGAGTTTCAGACACCCTCCGTAAGCGGTACAGCAATGGCAGAAGACGGAGGCGTGTGGAGATATCAGCAGGATTTCGACACGGAAGCGGCGGCTATTGAATATATTCAGACCAAACTTCCGGCAAAGCCCTGATGATCACAAACAACTAATGGGCATTATTGGGGGCGGTACATCCGTCCCCTTTTTTTGCTTGACGGAGGGATGAAAAATGTTCGAAAAAAAACTGAAAGAATTTGAGCTGAATGAAACGATGTATCCGTATAAATGCTCCTTGCTGGTGCTGGACAGGGTGCAGAGGGAAGTCGGAGACCTGGTTGAGACGGAAGATAAGATTCGCGGTTTTGTTCCGAAAGTTGAAGCGGATGGATTGATTGACAGAACGACAGGTCGCTACACCTTACCCAATATAGATGTTGTCTGCAAACTCTTGTCTTGGATGATAGAAGAGGGCATCGACATTTCCGGCGCAGAACTGACCGCGCCGACTCCGAAGGAACTGATGCGGCAGGAAGAATACGGCTTGACGGAACTGGCAACAGTTGTGTTCCGTGAGTTCGAGGACTGCGTGACCGAAAAAAAGTCGAAGAAACAGAAGAACACGAAGAAATAGACGGATACAGACTGCCCGATCAGAAGACATTGATTGACATGTCATGGGTGGTGTATGTGGGAATGCAGATAGGGTATACGGAAGAACAGATTAGCCACATGTACTACAAGAAATGGCTGGCTATGTATAAACAATTTAAAAAGCACCACAACATGATTGTGCAGAAACGAGCGTATCAAGGGGTGTAATACATGGCGCGAAAAATAGGAGCTGTCATTGCTCTTGACGGCGAACAGCAGTTTAGAAATGCCGTCACTGCTTGCACAAAATCGCTGAACAACATGAAGTCTGCCTTGAAATTGGTGGAGACCCAGACAGCCGGGCAGAAGAGCAGTCTTGAGGCGTTGCAGAAAAAGCATGACGCATTAAACAATGTCCTTGGTGCGTCTAAATCCAAGCAGGAAGCAATCAGACAGGAATTCGAAAAATCCAAGCAGAAGTACGAGGATATCGGAAAGAAGCTTGATGAATACAAGGACAATTTAGCCGAGGCCAGAGAGAAGCTGGAAAAAATGAAAGCATCCGGCGAGGCAACGGATGAAGAGCTGGAGAAACAGGAGCAGGCGGTAGCGAAGACTGCCGATGCTGTCGATCGTGCAGAACGCTCTTATGAGTCTGCCGGAAACAAGGCGGAAGACTGGCAGAGACGTTTGAACGATGCTACAGCTGAGACCGCGAAGGCAGAGCAGGCCGTGGGTGAAAACGCCGAGGCCATGGAAGAGCTGGAAAAGGCCACAGACGGAGCGGGCGGCGAGCTGGATGAGTTTGCGGACAGCGCAGACGATGCGGAAGATAGCGTAGGCGAGATGGAAGTCAGCCTGAAGAGCATGATAAAGAATGCTGCTGTCAACGTTGCGGTCGAAGGCATGAAGATGCTTGCTGACGGTGCAAAGGAAGCGGCGAAGTATGTCGTGCAAGTCGGCTCTGACTTTGAAACCGGCATGAGCAAGGTCAAGGCTGTGTCGGGTGCAAGCAGTAAGGATATGGAGCAGCTGTCTGCGAAGGCAAAGCAGATGGGCGCGACCACGAAATTCAGTGCTTCCGAAGCTGCGGATGCCATGAACTATATGGCAATGGCTTAACACATCGGGTCAGCCGTACAGAAATGTGCGGTGTATACCGGGGAAAATCGGTAGACGCTAAGTCGGAAACGATATGCCAATACCGAGAGGACTATACACCAAATAGTCTTTGTAACGCATAGAGGGTGAGCGTTATGGAAGCAAAAATCCCTCCACGAGTCTCCGGCACTGATAGCTATAGGCTGTCACGGTTTGGAGTTTGCCACCAAACTGCCTAACGTTAAACGAGGGTGAAAATGTATGCTGAACTTATGGGAAACCATAAGAAGTAGAGGATAAAAAGCCGCTACGATAACAAATTGGGATGGAAAACCAAAGACATGTTAAACGGTATCGAGGGTATCATGTCTCTTGCGGCGGCATCGGGTGAAGACCTTGCCACGACTTCCGATATCGTGACCGATGCCTTGACGGCATTCGGAAGAACGGCGGCAGACTCAGGCAGACTTGCAGACATCATGGCAGCGGCCAGCTCCAATGCAAACACCAATGTCAGCATGATGGGCGAGACCTTTAAATTCGCCGCTCCTGTTGCCGGGGCGCTGGGTATATCGATGGAAGACACCGCACTGGCAGTCGGCTTGATGGCCAACGCAGGTATTAAGGCATCGCAGGCAGGTACCGCATTGAGAGGCGGACTCACTAACCTCGTGAAACCGTCCAAGCAGGCTGCGGATGCTATGGAGAGGTACGGCATCGAGATCCAGAAGAATGATGACGGATCTGTAAATCTCCGAGCAACAATGGAACATCTGCGCTCGAAATTCGGTGAATTGTCCGAGACGGAACAGGCAGCAGCTGCAGGCGCTATCTTTGGCAAGAATGCCATGTCAGGATGGTTGGCGATCATCAATGGATCTGATGAGGACTTCAATAAACTGGCTGACGCAATTGATAACTCTGACGGGGCAGCTAAGTCCATGGCGGAAACCATGGGAGATAACCTGCAAGGCAAGCTGACTCTGCTGTCATCAGCAACAGAGGGGTTAGGCATTGCGCTTTACGAAAAAGTTGCTGAACCGCTGAGTGGAGCTGTCGAGTTTGCAACAGGTGTTGTCAGTGATTTGACACTGGCACTCAGTCCGGCGAAGTCTGATATGGAATCGTTTCTTGACGATTTGACCGAATCAAACAAACAGGTTCAGCAGTCGCTTGACCATGCGAAAGAGACTGTTTCCAATGCAGAAACGAAAGTTGCCGAACTGGATGCGTTTGGGTCAGAGTTCGACAGCATCCTATCTGATTGTGATCAATTCAATGCTGTTACGCTCGATGATGGGCGTATTGCAATATGCAATTCTACAGGCGATATTGTCGGATATGTAGAAAATGTTGGCGAAGCCGCAACCACAACAGAAGGGATCCTTGACCAGTGGGCGAGCGGCGGTCTGAATACATCCGGCATCAAGACCACATCCGAAGAAGCTAAAGGTATGATCGGTTATGTTTCCGAGGAAGCTGATACAGTGGAAACACGCCTCGGGAAATTTGCCGAACAAGGTATCGACACCAAGCCGATTGAAGAAGGAACGCAGGTTATCATTCAGGCGTTTGATGAGACGGGTGACGAGGTTGAAACGTTCACGGGCGACATTGACGAAGCCGGAAAAGTCAAATTTGACCCGAAACACATAGAGGGCGGCACGGAAGCTGTCATCACTGCGTTTGATCCCGCAACAGGGGCGGTAGAGACCTTCAAAGGGTCGATTGACGCACTCTCAAGCGGCGAAATCGACATGTCCAAGATTGTCAATGAGTTCGGCAGAGTAGAGGACTCCACACGGAAGACCTATCACATCACAGACGAGTTCACAAAGGCCAAAATCAGCAGGATGGTTGACCTTCTCGGCGATTCCGTGGATGGTCTGGCTGAATCATGGAACGAAGAGACGGGAGAACTGACCGCATCCCATAAAGAGTTGAAAGAATGGTTCGATACCGCGAAGCAAGTGGCGATGTACACCGCACTCAAAGATGCTTTGCAGGAAACCTATGACGCATGGGGCGAAGCAGCTGTCAATCTGGCTAAATCCCAGAGCGGTCTTGCAGAGGCTCAAAAGGAATTAGATGATTTTATAAAACAGTCGGGAAAAACCGAAGAAGAACTGTATGCGCTGGCAGCACAAGCGGCATCTCACGAAGGTTCGCAATTCCAAGAACTTTTGGATAATGTTGCACATGCAACAAGCGAGGTAGAGAAGTCTAACGCAGCAATGACAGATGCTGAGAATGTCATGAACAGCACTACAACGGCTTTGCAACCGTACGTAGACAACATGGAGCAACTCGACCAAGCCGCAGCAGACAGCGCAGAATCCACCGGAGATGCCGCAAATGCAACCGGCGAATTGGGCGATGAACTCGAAGACATGGACGAGGAACTGCAAAATGCTATCAAGGGCTTGCAGGACGAATACAATGTCACTCAGGACCTAACGGAGCAGTTTAAGAATAAAGTTGTCGAATCGTTCGATGAAGCCAAAGAAGCCGCTACGATTGATTTTAACCCGTTCGAGCAATGGACGCAAAACGCAGAAAACGGTATTGCTAAGTTCACGGAGTCTATGGGCACGCAGATAACAGGGTTGATGACGTACCGTGATAACCTTGCCGTAGTTCGTGACAACATGGGGCAGATATCACCTGAATTTTTAAAGTATCTTGAGGACATGGGCGTTGGTGGTGCGCAACTTGTGCAAGAGCTGGCAGACTGCTTCAGAAACGGCGATGCGTCAACGGCTGAATTTTTGGTGCAACAGTATACTGATGCTCTTGATATGCAGGATGACATATCCACCATGATTGGTCTCGACAAAGTCAGACTTATGTATGACCTCAATGAGATGGGATCATCTGTCGCAGAATGGGAAGGACTCGGACGGGCGTTTGATTCCGCTGTTGAACAGGTACGAGCAGGTGGCGGAGAGCTGACCGAAGAAACATCCAATGCATTTTGGGATGCTGTCAACGCGGCAAAAGCGGCAGGTGTTGCGATACCTGACGGACTTGCCGATGCCATTGCCACAAGCGATGACCCGGAACTTGCGGTACAGGAAGCCGCCGGACAGCTGAATGATGCAATGTGGCTAGAGGCAGAAGGACTCCTTGAAACCGCAAAGAAAGCAGGCTTGCAAGTACCGGAAGGAATTGCAACGTCTATTACGGAACATCAGGGAGACCCGACCGCCGCACTTGATGAGATTGTCGGTCTTATGGGCGGCAAAACAAGCGATTTCAATACCATCGGTACCGAAGCCGGCGAAGGAATGGCAACAAGCGCGGCAGAAGGTATCACTGATAAAGAGGGCGATGTAACCGGAGCCGCCGACGGCGTTGTGCAAGCCGCGAAAGACACCGCGTCAACAAGCAGCGCATTGTTCCGCATGGTCGGTAAGTCCAGCATGGAAATGTTCAAGAGCGGCATGAAAGACAAAGAGACCGAGGTCAAAGAGTCCGCTGTCGGAATCGTATCAAGGACAAACGAAACCGTGAAGCTCTACGGTGAACGAGTCTTTGAAGCTACGGGCAAGTCCATGGGCGAGAAGCTGGCGGATGGTATCGGAAGTACCGCAAATACTGTCACCGACAAAGTAAACGCCATGGTGAGTGATATCGGCACAAAGCTAACCGAAATGACAACAGCAGTCAGTAATGCTTGTTCCGATATGGCAGCCACAGTCAGCAATACTTATTTGCGGTTCCCGAACATCCAGATACCGCACGTCAGATGGACATGGGAAAGACTTGATTACGGTGACGGCGCATGGACTTCATATCCCAACTTTTACGTTGACTGGTTTGCAAAGGCCATGGATAACGGCATGATCCTCGATCAGGCCACCATCTTTGGCATGGCAAACGGCAGGCTGCTGGGCGCGGGCGAAGCAGGCAGCGAGACGGTCGTAGGCACTAAGAGCCTGATGGGCATGATAGAGACAGCAGTACAGGATGCGGTTGCTCCGGAAGCGGCGTTTGATGATGTTAGCCGTAAACTTGACAGCCTCATTGCAATCCTTGGTCAGTATATGCCCGAAGTTGTGGACGGTATGCAGTCGGGCATGGTGTTTGAGCCTGACGGAAGCTACATGGGCAAGTTCCGCAAGAAACTCAGCAGTGAAATAGCTATGGACGTAAGGAGGGCAAGAGCATGACAGACTTTAATCAGGGCGTGACGTTCGGCACCTTCCACACACGTCAGGACTGGGGTTTGATATTGGAGTCAGACCACATCGGGTTCCCGACAGCTACGGGCATTGTTGACGGCATCGACATTTACGGACAACCCAACTTTGACCCGAAGGTGGACTGGAGCCGGAGACAGCTTAATTTTACATTCGGCATTGCCGGTTTGCAGAGTCGCTGGCCGGCAGTGATCCGCACCATCACGAGCGCGATACAGGGTAAGAAAATGCGGATAATCCGCGACTGTGAACCGGATGTGGCGTATATCGGACGGTGCAATGTCGATACATACGAATACAGTATGCGGATTGGAAAGTTCAGCATATCGGTTGACGCGGAACCGTATACGGAAGCGGTTGAACCTACCAGAATTAATCTTGCGGCAAATACGTCTTTTACAGTGCACTACAATGGGGCATTTCCGACTCCGTGCAAGGTAACAATCACGCCAACAGGAGCAATTGCTACGTTTACGATAAATGGCCTTGCCTGCAATCCGCTTACACTGGAGCGCAGTCAAATTGCCTTGTACGGACTCAAAACCAACAAGCCCGTTGTTATTGACGGCGTAAAGAAACTGATTACAGAAGACGGCGTAAATAAGTTTCCTGAGTCGGAGATATGGAACTTCCCGATGTTAACACCGGGATTTAATTCGATAAAATTCAGTCATTCTACACACAACACTGTTATTGAAGTTTACAAAAGATACATCTAAGCATTAATGGGGGATGAAGACGATGAAAGTTAGAAATATTGATATGGCACTTTTCTGGAACAATGTTGACGTGATCAGGAGAAAGAAACTTCCGCTCATGCTCAGTTTCGCCTTGAAATGCAACAGAGACGAAGTCGAAAGGATCGTCCCCGCATATCAGGAAGCACTGACCAAGGCCAATAAAGAGGGCGAAGAAGCAACGCAGGAATTCTTGAAACAGGAAATCAACGTCAACATTCAGACCGTGAATAAGTCCGTACTGGAAAAGATGGACTCAGACAGCAGGTTTGATGTACTTACGGGTATGGAATACGCCATCATCGACTTTATGATTGATAAGGAGTGATGCTGTGTATGCTCCGCATACTAAACAAGGATAAACAGGCTATATGTGGGCTGGACAGGTATCAACAGCTCCGTATCACAAAGAGACTGCAATTTGACGACAAAACGCTGGAGTTTACCGCGCTCATTGATGATATTGCAGACCTTGAAAACGAAGGGTATATAGAAACCGAAAAAGACCGCTTCGTTATCAAAGAGATCAGGCCGTCCTCGAGCGGCACCGCCGATGTGCTTGCACAGCTGGATGTGGAAACGCTGGAGGGTAAGACGTTTGTCCGGTTTGAGACGGTCGAAAAGACATTGTCCGAGGCAATGGCGATTGTTTTTGCCGGCACGGGCTGGACTGTCGGAACGTGCGAGATTACCAAGCTGAGGACACTGCGAAAAGAGAACTGCACAGCGTTTGATATGCTTAAGCAGGCGCTGTCGGTGTACCGGTGCGAGTGCAAGATCGACACAAAAGAAATGACCGTCAGCTTCTATGATGAAATAGGCGAAGACAGAGGCGTATACTTCATGTCTGACCTGAACCTTCGATCATTGTCAGTGTCCCGAACATCGTATGACTTCTACACCGAGATAGAGCCGTACGGTGCGGAAGGAATGACTATCGAAGAAGTCAATGACGGGTCGAAGATCCTGACGAACTATACATACTCCACAAAGAGCAAGCGCATTATTTGGAAAGACGAACGATACACCATCCCCGAATCCCTGATGGAAGACGCTCAGGCCAAGCTTAATGACTACAGCAAGCCGTATGTGTCATATATGGCGGATGTGGTCGATCTGGCATCAATGTCGAGCGACTACAGCGTTTTAGACTATGACATCGGCGATACCGTAACGCTTGCGGACAACGCGACGGGGACACGCGAAAAACAGCGCATCGTGGAGATGGTTGTCTATCCGGAACAGCCGGAAATGAACAGCTGCGTATTCGCAAACACCACGCTGACATTTGAAGAGCTTGCTTCGAAGTTCAACGAGACCGCCGATACCGTGGACAACATCACGATTGACAACGGGACGATTGACGGGGACAAGGTCAATAAGCTGGATGCGGCGAGACTGTACAATTTTGATACCGTGCTGTCGGCAAGCGGTGTGTTTGGAACACTTGTTGCTAACCATGCGGCCTTTGAGGAAGCTACGGTCAGCAGATTCCAGGCTGATGAGGCAAACATCACTAATTTGCAGACCAACTACGCAAATGTGGCAATAGCAAGAATCGGAGTCCTCGAAGCCGACTACGCTTCCATAACCGACCTTCTTGCCGGCAATGCTGCGGCCACGCAAGCGCAGATGATTCACCTGAATGCACAGAATGCATTGATAGACGAAGCATTCCTGAAGTCACTGATGGCTCAGTACATCACGGTCAACGATCTGCTTGCCGGCACCATCTACACCAACAAGCACACTGTCATGTCGGAAGACGGTGCAATGGTGATGGACGGAAGTTTACTGACATTTAAGGATGCAAACGGAACTATCCGCATTCAGATCGGCAAAGATGGGCAGGGTAACTATAACTACTACCTTGTCAATGCCGATGGTGACATCATCTGGGATGCTGCAGGTATCACAGCGGATGGTATTCCGGATGGGCTGATTGTTGATGATATGGTTGCGGACAGCACAGATACCTATCACGGAATCAGCGCGTCTAAATTAAATATCCACTCCATGATAGGGGCGATAAATGAAGAGGGCGGCTTAAAATCATCCAGTATTGTAATGGACGAAGACGGGCAAAGCCTGACGGTGGCTTTTACCAATATGAGAGAGGGTATCGATTCTCTCGCAAAAGGCGGTAACAATTTAATCGTAGGCACGCTCAATCCGGATGTGAGTGAAGTCGCGAAATATCCAAAAATCACAGGACAGACAGTACCGACCGTAATCAATGGAACCGCCGCAGTTGCAGAGCACGGGATAAAAAGCATAGGGAGCGCGGGCACCACACCGGGGTTTGAGTTTGGTTCCGATAGTACCGCAAGCGCATCGATGAACGGCTTGAAAGCAGGTGAAACGTACACACTGTCATTTGATGCATCCTGGAAATTATTTAGCGAGTATACCGGAACCGATAAACAGGAGCTGGACATGGTTTTCGGCTATATGCCGACTCAAAGTTCTTCTTTTATATATAAGACAATTCCAATATCTGAAGTGACAAGCGGAACCGATGAATCATGCAGTTTTAGCGGTACATTTACGGTTCCGACACAATGCGTTGCGGTATATATCGGTATTGCCGGCGATAATAATTACATGCAAATCAATGACCATACCTTATTGTATCCGCCGTATTCTCCGGGCGATACCATCGAGATAAACGGAACGCAGATACAGGTTGACTCTTTTTCGGATACGGATTGTATCGAAATCAACGGAAACCCGATATCGAAACAAGGTGGTTTGTGTGCAGACGGTGATTACATCGAACTGAAAAATCTAAAACTGGAAAGAGGCTCGATTGCAACAGCATGGTCACCTGCATCGGAAGATTATTTGGAGTTCACACAAAATAAATATTCTGAGTTGTCGGTAACTATTGACGGCATCACGGGACGGGTCGGCACACTGGAAACCACAACCACGGAACACGGTCAGACACTGACATCCCATACCACAACGATAACCCAGACGGCAAACAAGATAAACCGTATCATCACGGATTCACAGATCGCCGAACTTGACACAGGGACATCGATGTTCGACAAGCTGGTCAGTGTCGAGGAAACAGCTGATGGCGTTAAGACAGATGTAACAAGCCTAAAAACGTGGAAAGATACCGCAACGGGACAGATAACTGCGATGGACTCCCGTCAGAACACATTTGAACAGAACCTGTCCGGTACCACAAGCAAAGTATCGTCCTTGGAAACTAACCTCTCCGACAACTACTCAACAACATCAGAAGTGCAGTCGATGATTGACCAGAAGGCAGGCGAAATCACTTTGTCTGTCTCAAATACCTACGCCACAAAAACCGATGCGATCAGCGCCGTAAGCGTTGAGTATGCCAAAGGCACAAGCCCGACCACAGCGCCCGAAAGCGGATGGGATACGGCATCTCCGACATGGGAGCAGGGCAAGTACATCTGGCAGAGGACGGCGATAACCAAAAACGGGCAGACCACTTACTCAAATGTATCCTGTATCCAGGGTGCAAAAGGACAGGACGGAGACGGAGTGGGAATTAGGTCGATAGTTCCACGATATTGTCTTTGGACAAGCAGCGACCCAAACAATCCACCTGCCAACAACTACTCAGGATGGTCAGAAAATTCAAAACCGGATTGGGAAGCGAATAAGTATCTCTGGACGCAGACAAAAATCGTCTATGACGATGATACCACTGCTAATCCGCATGTTGAGTACACTACCGCGATATGCGACACAACACTCAATAGTTTGGAGAGCCGTCTTTCCAAAGCGGAACTGAAAATCACAGATGATGCGATCATCAGCACTGTTTCGGCTTCGTACGGGATTGCGGATGCAAACCTGATATACAACTCAACAGGTTTTGGCGGAAGCACAGACGGGTGGGCATTAAGCAGCACATCAAAAAACTACGAACTGTTTGCGGACTATGAATCCACAAGGCCCGGTAAGACGGACTATGCTTTGGGATATCGCATCAAGACCGCAAGCACGACAACCGTATACATGCGGCAGACGGCTGAGCATAACATACCTGTCGTGCAAGGCAAACAATACACGCTGAGCGGATTCTACTACAGAGGGTCAAACGTTAAGACGGGCTGTCAGATCGGCATCGAGTACGGAAACAACGGCTCAGGATGGACGTCAACCAGCAGTGCTGATTTTAACGTCAGCATGACGGAAACAGGAGCATGGACAGCGTTTTCACTTACCTTTAAGGCGCCGAAGAACACAGTCAGGGTGGTTGTTAAGGCAGCAGGCTCAAGTTCGACATCCGCAAACAATGTCATTTATGTCTGTGATCTTGTCCTGGTACGCGGCACCGAGACCATGCCGTGGGCGGAGCAGCCTGTATCGTTGATACAGCAGTCGGCTGACATGATCCGTCTGCAGGCCGAAAAGCTTGTATGGGTTGCAAACAACAGCAGCCTGACCGAAGCAGGTTACTTGACGGTCACGGGCGGTGAGATCGGCGGCTTTGCCATCGACAGCACATCTATCAGGAACCTTGCTTCGACAAGTACGGCAAACGGTTCTGTTTTGTTGTCGACTGCCGATGTTTCCAGAACCATTGCAGGTACCGCAAGAACCGATGTGCGGTTTGCCATTGGGTCTAATATGGGCGTAACAAATGACGGTACGCTATATGCTTCAAACGGACATTTCTCCGGTGAGATAACATCGACTACCGGCAATATTGGCGGACTGATCATTCACTCGGGCGGCATCGCTTCGGACAACACGTATACCGAAGATGGGGCTTTAATGCATGATTACCTGAAAATCAATAAGACCGGGGAAATTCTGATATATTCATCTGCGGAAAGTCTCACAGAAGACATACCACAGCATGCCGATATAAAATTCCGACTGAACCGCAAAGGTAAGCTGTGGGTATCTGAGTTTGGCAATGACTACTGGAATGTATCGGGCAAGAAAATTACCGGCAGGTATGCGAGTGGATACGCTTATACCGTAGCGTTGACTGCATCAGACAGCGACCTTGATAACGGTTCCGGCTGGGCTATGGCTGTTTCAACATCGGCAGGCGAATCGACATACATCCTTCGTCATAACGGTTCCGTACAATGTACCGCGCTGACAATATCGGCACTTACATCCGGCACCGGCTCCGCAGTAGTAGCAAACAGTAACGGCAGGCTCTATATTACGTCATCATCCAAACGGTACAAAGACTATATAGCCGATATGACCGAGTCCGAGGCCGAAAAGCTGTATGATCTGCCGGTTGTACAGTTCAAGTACAAGGACGGCTATCTTGACCGCGAGGATGAAGCATATGATAAACCGCTTCACGGCTTCTTTGCGGAAGATGTCGCGGATATGTTCTCTGACGGCGGCATCCATAATGCGGCAGGAGATGTAGAAAACTACTCCGAACGCGCGATCATTGCAAGGCTGGTGAAGCTCGTGCAGATGCAGCACAGAGAGATAGAATCACTCAAGGCTTCCATGCAATCGTAACCCGTAGATCAGTTTTATAAAGGAGGGAAATCCATTGGATGTCTTTCTGAAAATTTTACCGTATCTTGTCAATTTGCTTTCGGGCATCATTCTTGCTTGCGCTACGTACACCATCAATAAGGCACGTACAGAGCATGAGCAGGGAAGACACAAAGAAGAAGAGGACAATAAAGCATTGCGTGACGGAGTGCAAGCCTTGCTCAGAGAATCAATAGTAAGCAATTACAGACGATATCATGACAGAGGCGATTATTGCTCCGTGGAAGAAAAGGAATCAAGTAAGAGGGCGTGGGAAGCGTATAGCCGCCTTGGGGGTAATGACGTTGCTCATGCTCTTTACAATAAAATCCTCGCAATGCCAACAGAACCGGAGGTGTGATATATGAGCAAAGCATGGTGGAAAGCCGCCGCAATTCGTGCGGTGAAGACGGTCGCCCAGACTGCCGTAGCAACTATTGGCAGCAGCATGGTCATCGCAGATGTGAACTGGCCTGTTGTCGCAAGCGCATCCGTACTGGCAGGCATCCTGTCTCTGCTTACGAGCGTGGCGGGGCTGCCTGAAGTAGACGAATAAAATATCTTTTTAACATGGGAGAGCTTCGGCTCTCCCTTTTCAGTGAGGTGAGAATATGCTGAACCATATAAAAGCATCACTGATTGACTTTTACTACAGATGGTTGCAGAGGGTGAAAATCCTCTGCATTTTTCTGCGATTTTTGATTCGGAGGTAAATAAATGAGTAAGAAATACAGTTTATCAGACCTTCAGTTAAGGCACCTGGCGATCATCTGCTATCGTGAACAAGGCAGCATTGATGCAGGTGTCAGAGCATGCGCAAGCCACATGTGCAACTATTTTGAAAAATATCAGACAAAAAACTTCAAGAATGTTTATGAATGCACCTTCGGTTCCGGATGGTACTGGAATAAGCAGAAGAACGAGCAGTGGGTAGCAGCTCATCCAAATGTACCTACAAGCGTGATTGATGCGGTGCGAGATGTGATTTGCAATGGTAATCGGTTCTTCCCGGATTATGTGGACGAATACGATTGCTTGACCGACATCAAGACAGCTTCCAACAACGGAGTCGCATTTAATCCGCTTGACAGAAAACAGTATAAGAGTGGCGTGACCAAGATTACAAATGTTTATGGATCTTCCTACACATTCTATTGTTTTCCGGACGGAGTCAATGGCTATTGTGACGCTTTCGGTTACATCAGCAAAAATGCCGCTCAGACAACTGCTCCGTCAACTGCTCAGACAACTGTTCCGACAACTCGGACAACTGCAAAACTGCCCGAATTGCGTGTCGGTTCTTACGGTGCTGCTGTGAGTGTTCTGCAAGGTATCTTGGATATGGTGGGGTATATCGGGAGCAACGGCAATCCGCTCGACATTGACGGAGAGTTTGGGGCGAATACGGCATATGCACTGGCAAGCTACCAGAAAGCAGCCGGCATTCCACCGGATGGAGTTTGCGGTGTAAAAACATGGAGCAAACTTAAATCGGGGCTGACATAAGGAGGTGACCGGGCATTGTTTGAAATTGACGAAAAGACCCAAAACATCCGAATCACAAGAGGGGACAGCGGACTCGCCGAATCTGAACTTTATATCGGCGAAGGTGAAGATGCCGTGTTATACGAAATGCAGGAGGGTGATGTTATCAGCCTGGGTGTAAAAGCTGACTATGAGGACGCTGAGTGCATTTTTCAGAAAGATGTGTACGAAAACCCGGCTGTCTTTGAGTTTGTACCGGCAGATACAAAAAACCTTGAGTTTGGCACGTACTACTATGATGTGCAGTTTGTCCGCGGCTCAGATGACTTTACCGTCACCTATATCGAGAAAAAGAAATTCAAGGTAACTGAGGAGGTAGTGTGATGGCTGAGATCAAAGGAACTATCAGGAGCACCACGCAGAAGCTGAAAGGAAGCATTAAGAACATCGGAGCCAAAGGAGATAAAGGAGATAAAGGCGACCCTGGTGTGAGTGTTGTATCTGCTGTCCTCAATGCCGATTATACGCTCACGTTAACTCTTTCTGACGGAACAGCATACACTACTCCGTCTATTCGAGGAGAAAAGGGTGAAAAGGGTGAACAGGGTGTGCAAGGTATCCGAGGAGAAAAGGGCGACAAAGGAGATAAAGGAGACAAAGGCCCTGCCGGTTATAGATTCACGAATAACAATGGGCATATCGTTATAACGGAGGTGGATTGATATGGCGAACGAACCATTAGAGTCGATAAAGTTCCCTGGAATAGAGAATACATTTACGGTACCTCCCGTAGACAATACTCTTTCAGTCCAAGGAGCAGTTGCAGATGCCAAAGCTGTCGGAGATGCGCTGAACAATCTGGATGTGGATGCTACGTTGACTCGACAGGGAAAACCCGCTGATGCCAAGAAGGTCGGGGATGAGATAAGTGGGTTAAAGGCAGATTTAAGTGAGTCAGTCTCTGACTTAAAGAGCGCAATAACGTCAAAACTTACTCTTGTTAAATCTGCAAATTTATTTAACTATGAGACGGCGCAGGAAGGTATTGCGGAAGTAAACGGAACAAAAACTACAAATAGTAGCTATTATTATTCTGCGTTTATTGAAGTATATTCAGGCGATGTGCTGAGAGCATACTATAAGAATACTAATAATAATTCTATCTACTCAGCAAACATGAGAATAGTATGCGCATATGATTCGTCACTTACTGCAATATCTGCATCAGGGCAAAATTCATCTGCTCCTTCGTACACTGTTCCAGACGGAATTAAATTTGTACAGATAACATTTCCAAGCGGAATTTACGAAACGGCAATCATCACAAAGAATCAGACAGAACAGCCGTCTGCATACATTGGTTATTTTGCCCCGTATTATATTGCTTCACAGGAATTTATCGAAAAAGCTGTCGAGCCGTACAATTTCATAAGCGGTACTGTTTCCAAAGCGCAGACGGACTTCTGGAGTCTCGAAAAATCAGCCAATCTGTTTAACAAGAGTGATGTAATTACAGGAAAATATTTCAATCCGAATGGTGCGGGAGAATTGTCAAACGCTTCGGCCATGTTTGCATCTTATGTAAAAATTAGCGGAGCGGGAACTTACTCATTTAAAGCAGATGCTACGCATCTCGGAATAGCAGGGGCTAAAAAAATTCTGATGTTCAACAAAAACAAAGCGTTTGTCAAAACGCTTACTGCAGAATCATCGGAAACAACAGCTTCAACACTGTTCTCTGTTACGCTCACTGTATCGGAAACAGACATTGCTGACGGTTGCGTCTATCTTGGCTATTCGCAGAGAATTGATCAGTCAGATGTTCTGATGGTTGTTAAATCCGAAACATATCCGTCAGAATATGTCCCGTATTACGAGCGGTGGACACTTCCCGATCTGAAGAATGTTGATGCAAATCCATTATTCGGAAAGGTTGTTGTTTTCGATGGTGACAGCATCTGCGCAGGAAACGGTAGTGCAATGGGCGATTACGGCAATGGTTGGGCAGGAAGAATCGGTGTGGATAACGGTATGGATTGGTACAATGTAGGTGTATCAGGGGCTTGCGTCACTGCGGAAACATACTTTTCAAACAATACCCCGAGACATTGGGTAAGCAGATATATAGATAATATCTACGCAGAACATCCTGATTTGGACTATCTTATTGGTGAAGGTGGTACGAATGATGCTGACAACTTCTATAATGATCCATCGAAGTTAGGAACTTTTGACGAGGCTGATTTCACAGGGCCGTTCGACGATACAACCTTTTATGGTGCAATGGATTCTTGGTGCAAGAAAGCGCTAACATATTTCCCGAAAGCGAAAATCGGTTTCATCGTTGCTCAAAAAATGGGGCTTGGTTTCTCCGGATATACAAAAAATAGGTTCGATTATTTTACACATGCTCTAAAGGTTTGCAAGAAATGGGGAATCCCTGTTATCAATCTTTGGGAAGCTGGACAATTGCGACCTGATGTAGAGTCGAATTATAATCCGACCTACAACACAATCGAAACAGCTACAGAACACGGTTATCTTTATTATGACGGTCAGCATCTGACCGCATATGGGTATGACGTTATTAGTCCTAAGATTGCAGAGTGGATGAAAACGCTTTAAAGGACACTTTCTATTATACCCAGAAGCAAAGGAGACATGCTATGGACAATTTTTATCCGTATCCATTGACTATTGTACGCGACAGGTATAACGGATGCTATTCCGGAGGT
>Ga0326512_10000740_pt1 | contig 27619 bp, 31 predicted proteins | sample 1_2617_0518_D_FD_203652 | JGI IMG/M metagenome (GOLD analysis project Ga0326512, IMG submission 203652) | Bovine rumen microbial communities from UC Davis, California, United States - 1_2617_0518 | ecosystem: Host-associated > Mammals > Digestive system > Stomach > Rumen | place: USA...
TGTAGCATATAACGTATTTTCAGCAGCACCACTTAATTAATGAACAGGAGGATAAAATATGAACATTGACATTCGTGTTATTCTTTCACTTGCCATTTTCCTCGGCGCTCTTATCGGTACAGTCATCGTAATCGTTAAGGACGCTAAGAACGGAAACTTCCAGATTTTACTTAAGATTGCTTACAGACTCGTAGTTGAGGCTGAACGCATGTATGGCGGAGGTACAGGCGATATTAAGTATACTTACGTAACAGAAAAGATCTTATCACTTTTACCTGAATCAACTAAACAATATTTTACCAGCAAGGACATTGATAATGCAATTGAGCAGTCAGTTAAGAAACTTAAAGAAGTACTTGCTGAACAGGCGAAACGTGATAGCTAGCATCCTTCCATTGGGTTGTTCTCCATATAGAGACGTCATCAGGCATCTGGTGGCGTCTTCAGAACATATAAGACAAAGTTTATCTTCTATGCTCTGAAGACGTGTTTCTATATAAAATAGAACAATGACAGAAAAAATGAGGAAAAAGTTATGAACTACAATACGTACATGACTATGAAAGCAACATATATACCAATGACTGAAACACTGGATCCTGACACAGGCGTAAGGAAGAAAGGCCAGCAGACAGAGATAGACTGCTTCATCTATGGCAAACATAAGATGTACAGGAGCTCGACAGGCGAAGCAACGGTGAGCGAGCAGACAGTGCTTACAATGACACCAGTGAAAGTCGGCGACATTATCAACGGTCATGAAGTAATGAGCGTACAGCAGTACAATGAGTTTGACGGAACAGGGACATATTATGAGGCGCTTCTATGAAAATTCTTCAACTACTATTTAGCATCTTAAATAGCATAGAGACTGATAGTTTAACAGTAAAGCAAATAAGTGCATTAAGCCAAGTAGCAGCAGCTATAATAGAAGGACAAACCGGTTCCAGTATAAAAAATAAAATAATCGCATTAGCAAAGAATTTAGTAGAAGAGGCGCCAAGGAAAAGAGAACAGACATATCAGAGTGATGATAGTTCATATGCAGGCTCTGATCAGCAGACAGACGCAGATGCGGCAAGACAGCAAGCTGAGGAAAAAGCACGCATAAAAGAACTTAAACAGCTGATTAAAGCAGGGTTTAAACACTGGAAAGAAGAGCAAAAAGAACTTGAGCGAAGATCACAGCTAGGAATTAAATATCTGGAAGCATACAAACGAGCAGCAGAAAAAGCACGCATAAAAGAACTTGAACAGCAAGCTAGTGCAGCAGAAAAAGCACGCATAAAAGAACTTGAACAGCTGATTAAAGCAGGGTCTAAACACTGGAAAGAAGAGCAAAAAGAACTTGAAAAACAAGCTAGGGAAGCAGAAAGAGCACGCATAAAAGAACTTGAGCAAATGGGTGAAACAGTTCTTAGACAGCAGCTAGCAGAAGCCCGTACATGCCTGCTCGCTATGAAGCAAGTATTCGCAGTGCTTGAGTCAAACTTCTATGATCGTTTAGCAGTTTATACACCCGTTGATACAGGCAACCTGCTTTCTTCTTTATATGCTAAACATATTGGTTTATTCACAATACAAATAGGGTTTAACACACATCAAGCACCTTATGCTATATACGTTCATGAATGTTTAGACTACAGGCATCCAAATGGTGGAATAGCTCAATTTTTAATGGTTGCATTTACCGAGGCTTGGATGTACACCAGAGTAGCATTAAATGACTATTTAAATGCCGACAGCACACTTGACGATGCAATAAAAAAACTAATTGACAGACAGCTGAACGGCATGAACTATACAATAGACATTTCAAAGAACAAGCTTGCAATAACTATTTCAATGCTTCACGACTATCATGAACTTAACAACATGCATCTCGACGAGCTAGCTGATAGTTTAGAAGGTTCAGACGCAAAGGAAATATTAGAACAGCAATTCAAGGAATACTCACAGTATGTGTTTAATCTTTCTAACACTACAAAAATACCGAACGCTAATCTAAGAGGTTTATCGCCTAAAGCAAAGAAAAAGTTTACTCTTTTCAGTTTATATAAACGTCTTGATGAGAATGGCGTCTCAAGTCAAACAGCTCGGAAGCGTGCTGAAAGAATGGAGAACACTGCAAAGAGTTTATATAAGACAACTGAAATATATGAACAGGCAGCAAAAATAAAACTAAGCAGCAGTGAGCAGACACTAGTAGACGATATGCTAAACGCAAATACAGACCTTTCGTTAGCTGTACGTTTATCAGCAAGAGAGCGGATGAATAAAAAAATCATCTACCCGCTTATACTTGACCAAATAGACAGACAACAACGTCAGGCAAAACAAGAGGCAGAAAAGGCTGCAAAGGACGCTGTAGAAGATATGGAGCTGACTGACGATGACTTCGACGACTATGAGGAAGAAGAAGACATCGAGCTGACTAATGACGACTTAAACGAAGAAGATGAAGACATCGAAGTAGTAGATGATGACTTTGCAAAGTATCAGGCACAGCTACAAATGTTACAACCTGACATACCAGCAGACGTAGAAGTACAGCAAAGTACATACGTACCCATAGAGCGACCTGATGGTAGTGTATTTGTGCTTGACATTTAAGGAGAACAGACAACATGAGATCAATGATTGTTTACTCGGCTCTTAAAAATCACATACGTGCTAAATGGCCCGAGCAGTACATAACAAGAGGATTTATTGACTACGAGAAAGACAATGACTTAGGCATATTTGTCAGAGACATTGCCCCTCTAAGATCACGTTTAAATGGTAAAAAGTACAATGGCAGATTAGCAAGAGTGCAGTTCCTGTTTCAAGCCACTCAGTCCGATGAAGACTTTTACACTAACCGGTCGTTTATGTTTGCTCTTGAAGAGTACTTATTACAGATGCAGGGAGTAGAGCTCGTAACAGAAAACAATTATACGTTTGATGAGACCGACACTATCATAAGAGTAGATGAACCAACAGCAGAAAACAAAGGAATCATCATCGGAATTGGAGACACCAGTTTAGTTTCTTCGGTAGTAGACATTGGGAAGTCACCTGACGGACGGCCCGTGTTTTCTATAAACATTGCAATAACATATTACATAGGAGGTAATAAACAATGACGGAAGCTTTCGTACTTTCCAACTTTGACACTCACGTGTTTATTGGTAACTACACCGATAACACTACAGTGCCAGCATCAGCTAATGAGCTCGAGGACGTCATTAACTTCTCTGGTGGTACAATCACCAAGGACAAGAAGACGTATAAGACGCTTACAAACGACGGCTGGGATTCCATCGCAATGCTTGGTCAGAGCGTTGACGACATCCAGATCAACCTGATCAGACAGGCAAAGGGAACCTACACTAACGGAGCAACCGGAACAGACGCCTACACCGTACTTCGTAAGTGGTTTGATGCTTCTGTTTCCGCAGCAGCAACTCAGTCCGATCTTTGCAAGAACGTGATCATCGCAAGAAAGCGTTTAAATGCAACGAGCGGACAGCCCGAGTATGAGGGACTTATGTATCATGTTACTCCTTCAGCATTTACTGATGGAGACGCTGATCCTGACAATGGACAGGAGTTCAATGTAACTCTTGCAGTTTTCCAGGCACCTGTCCACATCACTGTTACTAAGTCTGAATCTCAGGGAGTAGTTTCCTGGGCATTCGCAGCTATCTCTTAGTAGCAATAAACAAGCAAACAACATGAGCGCTCAGTGGGCATAACACTAGAAAGGATGGTTTAACGCTAAACTGGCGTGAGGCCATCCTTTTTAAAATCAGGAGAAAATCAAAAATGAATCTACATAGAAGAAAAAATAAACCCGACACCCCCCAAAAAACAACCGACTTTTTTGAAAGTCCTTCTTCCTTTTGTAAACACCTGTGGCTAAACTTCAATTTTCGGGGCGTTGAATTTTTGATCAACGTTGAAGGAATAACATTAGGACAGCTACAGAAGGGGGTGTTTTACAATGGCAAAGAGCCATACATAGATATAAAGAAGGCCTGCGTTTACCTACTTGAATGCGGACTTGTAGGGAGCAAGCAAATAACGCCAGAAAATTACAGTGAATTGAATGACAAGGTGAATACAATAATAGCAACATGGCAGGAGCGCTACGGTGCGCTTGTTGGTTTACATACTCACCTAATGGATCAATGCAAGACGCGTCATCATTTCTTTAAACCAAATGATAAGCCTGATCCAACAGCTGACCTGTTTAAAGCACTTGAAATATTAGATATTCATCTTCCAGTTGAGAAGACAAGAACAGATGATGTTTATAGCCAGGCATACTGGGATAAGATACTGAACACGGCTGATAAAGATCTTCGACTTAACTATAAGTTAGCAATGCGCCTAGGTGCTAGCTTAGACGAAGTGCGAGACATGGATGTACGTTTATTTGATATGTTTGTACATGCCAAAGCTCAAGACTACGAGCAGAGTTTAAACGATGAGACTATTGGCAGAATACATCTCGCTATAAAAGTAGTAGAAGCATTGAATGGAAGCAAGAAATTAACAGACACTAAGCCTATTGATCTACATATTGAAGACGATGAGGAATACATGTCTGCAGTTGATAAACAAAATGCTAAAGTAATTAAAGCAGCATTAGAAATTTACAAAGACCAGATTGCCGACCTGAAGGCTCGTGGTTTAATATAAGGAGGACGTCATGGCAAGTAATAAGGACAATAACAATAACGGTTTACTGTTTGCTCTATTAGCTGCAGTAAACAAGAAGCTTGCAGCGTTAGTTAAAGCATTGTCAAATTCATCTAACATATTTGATAATGCAGAGGCTAGGCTTGACAAACGCAAAGAAGGCATTGATGCATATGAAGAAAAACTAGCAAATAGTGGCAAGCTGACATACCCTAGACTCGCAGAACTTAATAAGCGAAGAAACAGCATAGACAAAAGAAAAGAGACACTAGCAGAAGTAAGGAAAAAATTTGAAAACTCTAAGCTTGGCTTATTTTTACAAGATTCTGGTAGTGTAGCTGGTCTTAAGAACGCTGCAGGTGTATTAGGAGCAATATTTGCTGTTTGGATTGCATCTGCAAAGGCGGGCATAAAAGCGTTTAAAGAATCAGAAGCAGCAACCAAAGAACTCACCTCCAGCTTTAAACAGCTTAACGGAACAGTAAGCAATAGTTTATCTGACGCGAACAGGGCACAAAACGAGAAGAAAAACGTTGAGGCATCCAAAGATTTAACCAAGCAGTTTATGGCCGCTGAGAGGTACGTTGGTGCTACAAATAACGTCTTCAGAAAACTAGGCCTGACATTACAGGATGTAGTTAATACACTTAGGAAAAAATTGCTTGGCTGGCTCAATGATGGCGAAGACTTCACAAAGATGGTCGTTAAAGCAATCGTTGAGTCAAACACATCAGCCTTTTTGAATACAGGCGTAGCAGATACAAGCACTGCCGGTTTATATTCTGCCCATGCTGTTGACTATGCTTTAAACTATGCTAGGAACATAAGCAGCAATCAAGGACTTGAGTTTGAGGCATTACTACAGACCGAAGACTACCAGCAGGCATTGCAGAGAGCAAACAGCTGGTATACAAGCGGAATGGACAGCAACATATTCCAAGGCGGACTTGCTGAACTACTTGGCGACGCATACGTTCCAAACTTGACAATGAGCAAGGAAGTAATGGCAGGTTATATTGACCAGCTCATTGCTAAACTTGCCGACATGAGTTTAGAGGAACAGCAGGCAACATTAGCCGCTTGGGAAAATGCCGGCACGTTATTAAATGCTGTCGGCAAAAATCTTTACTCCTTTGATGAAGTAATCGGACAGGACGCGATTGAAGTTAACAGCTCAAGAATTGAAGGAATACTACAGGGACTTGAAGCTGACTATTCAGGAAAAGATGACCTACTTGCTGACATTCAAGCCGACGTAAGGCAGATTGCTGAGAACGGCTTATATGAGAATAGTGGTTTAACTGGTGATCACGTAGGTGGCGGAAGCAACGCAGGAACCACAGGCGGAACAGGCAGTGGCGGAGCAAGTGGCAAAGCAAGACCGGACTTATATGAGATAGCTGGCGCTAATGCAGCAACAGGCTGGATGAACGAAGACGGCTCGTTTACTGAACTGCTCACTGATGCATTAGGCAACTATATTTACCAGATGACAACAGATGCACTCGGTAATCAGAGCGTATCTATTTATAAGTCAGCAGCTGAGTGGGAAAAAGAACTTAATGAAAGAGGCAGTGTGTTTGCTGCATCTAGCATAAGTGCAGGCTCAAAGGCATATAGCTACAATGGCTTCGGCGGCGGCAACATGTATGACAACGCAGTATCTGCAGCAGAGACAGCAAGAGAACTAAGCGACCTCTCCGCAGTTGGTGGCAGTCGTGGCGATACAGGCTATTTAAGCTATGCAGGCGCTCAGCAGCTTATGGATGGACTCGGTGTTTCTGCTGGCCAGTTAGGAGCAGGGTTTAACACACCTCAGGCCAGCGGTTCAACAACAGTAAACAACTACTTTAACGGTTTAACGTTTATGAATGATCAGCAGCAGCTGGAAGACTTATCAAGAACAATCGTAAGCACTGCAGACAGTATAAAACAAAGAGACGGAGGGCTATAATATGTCAAACATAGCAATAGTAATAAGACACTATAATGGCGATACGAACGTACCGCTGCCAGAGTACCCCAGCTCATATTCATCAGACGATAACTTTACATCAGTCTCGTTTAATGATATAAGCGGGACATTCCATGATAAGCTTGTCTGCTATAAGAAAAAGTTTATCTGGAAGTTTGACGCTATAAGCGGCGTTGACTTGAACCGCATGTACTACGGGCCTGACGGAATAATCGGACAGATCAAGAAATATAAGAGCCGCATATTTGGAATATCGAGCAACTTAATGGGTATGCCCTCAGGTCTGTATTATCTTGGCACCCCGTCTTCGTTTAACTTCATTGGACAGTCTGGCGACATCCGCTGGTATACTGGAGAACTACATTGGATTGAGGTTGACGGCGTTAAACTTAACTCTATAGTAGCAAATGATTCACAGGAGGAGACAACATGAGCTCAGAGTTTGACAATGAACAATATAAATTAATCATTGACTTCAGTGATGTTGGACTTGCTAACTATGAAGTAACCACAGGGGGAGCTCAGCGCGAGCTGCCTCCTTTTAGTCCAGACAATCCAGACGCTCCTTGGACGCATGGAACTGAAGGCGTACAGAAGTACATTAATAAGATCAGCACAAGAATGACAGCGGGCGCTAGTGATAGTGACCCGCTTGGTCACCTTACAAGCTCACAGTGCTTCTTATACGTCTTTGATGAAGACGACACCATAAATCCGATGAACTCAGGCAGTGTTTACTTTGGATATATGGCGCAGGGCAGGAAAGCAACGGTACTACGTACTGATGACGGCGGAACGACATGGACTCAATATTTTGTCGGCTTTATTACAAATTGGCAGGGCAGTTATAAAGATGGCTGCTGCGGTCCTGTTTCTCTTGCCATCGCTGATCCTATTAGTAGCATTGGCCGGTTCGCAACAACAGAGCTTGACTATCACGGCAGCACTGCATTAGACGCCCTGCAGGCCATCTTTACAGCTTATGGTTTAACAGCCAACGATTATGTAATTGATCCGGACTTACAGCTTAACACTCTACAGTGTACAGCATTAATGTCGCCAGCTAGAAATACTATAAATGACATTTGTTATAGATCTTTGGCATGTGTGCAGATGAAACACGACGGCAAAATTTATATAAGCAAACTATACTCACCAATGGAGACCACGCCTGATTGGGTTGTTACATGTGAAGACTTGGGCCCCATCACTCCTGTCGTAAGTAATGCAGTACGATATAGCGTGGTAAAAGTAAACTATACAGCTGCTGGTGGTTTAGCTTACAAGCTGTTAGCTAGTCAGTCAGATATAACTTTATCAGACGGCGTTAATAAAATAACTCTAGACGCCTTTGATAAAATATATTCTGTCGAAAGCGTAGACATAACAGTTGATGAAGGCTATTCCCCGCAGGAATACAACAGCGTCACATATTCAGCAGGTGAGAACAACATTAATGTAACCATTGATGCAGAACTTGACAATGAGAAGACTGCTAGAATAGACGTATACGGTTTAACAGCAGGAGGCACTCAGCAGAAAACTGAGCTCATGCCTATCAATGGCGAGGTACTATATACTGATACAACTTCAGCATTTGAATATAATGCAACTGACATTATGGATGATGTTGAAGCACATAAATTAGCAACTGAGCTCGCGGCTTATATTAGCACTCTACGTAAGAGAGTTGAAATTTCACAGACCAACTTATCATCAGACATTGAGGTAGGCGACGTTATCAGTATATCAGGCATAGTATCTTACTATGACAACCAGTATAGAGTACAAGAGGTCGTTATGGAATATGGCGAGACATATAATGTTAAGCTGGTACTCGTGAGTGCATCATAACAATACAGGAGGTAGTTTATGTCAACACTATTAACAGTAACAAAAAACTTCAATAATAACCGTTTACCCGCTGTTAAGAATTGGACAGGCACTGGCTTAACAGTATCTGACAATAGACTTATAATCGCAACAGGAGGAGAAGCTTCGGCTTCTCTTTCTCTAAACGGTTTGAACAGTTCTTCTTATAGACTGCTACGCCTTGTGTTTGATGCTAACTTGCCGACTGGTTCAAATATGTCAAATAACACATGCCTCGAGTTTATCATAAAATATAGATACATGAAGAACACAGCAGCAGACAGCGACCAGGAAGTAAGCACATATCAATATTTGTATCAGTCACTCGTAATAACCCCTTTGAATACTACGTATGAAGACAACCACTATGTATGTGAAAAGGTGGTCGTTTGTCCTGAGTTAGACGCCGTATCCATTGAGTGTACTATACGTAATAATACAGGATCAAACGTTACTTTAATTGCAGCAACATTAAAACAGTCTTATGATACTCAGGCCTCTCAGTTATCTGAACAGATCGATTGGTCAATGGGCATTGAGAGAATTGATGCATACACTGACGGCTGCTTAGTAACATATAGAAACGACAGTGAACCGTTACAGATACAGTGGCAGGAAAATGAGCAGCATGAGTTTAATGGCGTGCTTGTGAATGGCTCACTGTTTATTCCTTTTGAGAGACACAACGAACCACTATAACAACAGGAGGGCAAGCATGAAATACGATACAGTAGATGACAAAGAATACTTCTTCACAGGGGCAGCGCTTGGCGGAAAGAAAGCACTGTTTACCAATTTTGATAAACGTTCTTTATATAAGAAGAACTCTATTAATACACCTGCTGTAGACGCTGGTGTAGCAGTTAAGCAGGTAACAAGCGGAGCGAATGCATTACAGGGCAAGCATGTGACAGGTACTAGTTTACTAGGGAATGCAACAGCTACGTTAGCTTTAAATTGGGCAGACGCCTCACTTAATTATAGTCAACGTAATAGAAATAATGCAAACAGTATAGATGATAGCTCGTTTGTTTCTCGTTTGCTTCACGCTGTAATTACTGATGATAATGACTATGCAACTGGTGGCGTGGGTTATGATGTCGCCTGTAGTTCTTCTCTTGACTTATGGCAGTTAATAGATTACTCAGTGTCCCGTAAAAATATAGTGGCGGCGAACTATTGTTCATATGATGTCCTCCGTCCTGGCGATGTTCTTTTCTTTTCTGAAAATGTAACTAACGCAATGCTCCTTCATATTACAGGCTGTGGAATATATGTCGGCGATGCCCTTATGGTACGTGCTTCTAATAAACAAAGAGCGGTCATTACTTCTGGAATTGATACGTCTAAAGTCAATTTAGTAGCACGTCCTTTCCTTTTCATCAATGATGAAGAGGGTTTAGATGTTCCTGATGAAATGCTGGACGTTGAGACTCTTGACCTAGACGGGCAGACCTACTCAATACCTGTCTTTAAATTGGAAAAATACTTAATTTGTGAGTCACAAGACAATAGTTAAAATTTTTCACATCCACTAGTTCAAAACTACGCCTTTTCTATATATGCATAGCTGATGGGGCTAATAAAGGGAACTTAGAAATACAGATATATGAACGTACATAATAAACATAAATCTACAAACTAAGGCAGAGAACACAAGAAGGAGAACAGAGGACATGCAGACAGACTGGAAGATACAACCACCCGCTAACCCGCTACTAGTGCAGGAAATATTCAAGGCATTCCCTCCTTCCCCTCTAACGTCTCACCCGTCAAAGCAAGTCATGATAACAAATAGGTTTACAGGCAAGAAGCAGGAGATGCTACAAGTGCAGATAGGGAACAGAACATTCCTAATATAGTGAGGATACGTTAAATGAGTTTAGCAGACAAGATCAATAAAACTACAGATTTGCAAAGTGCGAACAGGCCGCATGAGAAAAATTTAACAGACGGTCAGTGGTTTAACTTTATCGCTGGCCTGCTCACCTCACGCTTCACATCAAAGAAACCACAGCTGCAGGCAGAGACGAACGAACAGACGAGCCATCTTGACGTTAATTTCTCAACGGACACGTACAGCATTGTATTAGTAACAGTTAAGGACGGAAACAATACAGCTCATGGCTTCATGTCAGTTTATCTCATCGGTGGCAAGGACGCAACAGAGCAAAGTATACGTGACTTAAAAATAGAGATCATGCTAACAAATGCAGAAAGCCAGCCCTTCTTCAGTTTAAGCGCTGACAAATCCCAACCAATACGTGACTTTGTCCTTTGCCACTGTCCTGTATCAGCTCTTCAGTTGTTTGGCGAACAATACACTCCGGTAATGACTCAGGCATATCGGCCAGCATACGTAGAGAAGACAGCAACAGGAGCAACAATACTTCACCACGAGCAGAACTTGATAGTCACGCTAAATGATAACATCAGTTTATATCCTGGCATGCAAGAGCACTTATTCAGCTTAGAGCTAACGTGGCGACATAGCGAAATGCTGTTTATGTCAGATACTCAACAGGAAGAGGAATTTGAATACTTAGCAGGAGAGATAACAGCAGAGGGCGGGAAGAAGACACAGTACATCTCGGGCACAACATATGAGAGAATGAGCGTTGTTCCTTGCAGTTTAATGTTTGGCAATCCTGACGGTTTATTAACGCAGCGAAAGCTGAAAGAACTGCAGGAAAGAGAACCAGCACTACCAGAAGATTCAGAAACACCGATAAGCTCAACGACGCAGTCCTCAGTACAGGGTGGCTTCATTGAGTACAGGGGCAGCATTCCTGCAGACAGTGCAAGTGGCGACTGGTCAGTTGGTAATGGAGCAGGGTTTGGTGGAGCATGGGCAGTAGAGATGCCAGAGCAGGCAGGCGAAGTTTGCGAGTGGCGACATCGTGTTTATCCTATCTTCTCAGGTAATTATAACGCTACAGTTGCAGTATTCAATCCGGCAGGCGAACAGGTAAACTTACCTGTTGAGTATGAGGTTAGACCTGATCCTTTGACGCCGCATGTTGCAAACGTCGCATCTCGCTTCGTCAAGGGCTTTCTCAGTTTATTGGATAGTGCAGACATCAGCATAAGGTCACAAGAACAGCCAGAGAGAAATGAGCAACTCATTCTTAATGATGATGCAGACATATCAGTCGTTGCTCCTCCCGTTCCTCCTGTTTCAAACGAGCAGCTGAGTTTAATTGACAGCGGGCACATTGAGATAGAGGAACATCCTACACCAGACAGAACAGAAGCACTCGAGATCTTAGACAGTGCTTCAATGACAGTAGAAGAAAAGCCAACGCCTAACAGAAGAGAACAACTTAGCCTGTCAGACAGCGCTTCAATCGATGTTACAACTAGTTAAGTTTAACAGTTTGTTATATAACAGTATAAAAATTATTTTAAACAGGAGGTTCAAAATGAGTTTACGTGGTAAAGTAACAATAGAACACCGTGATAAATATGGCAGACTGCTTCATAAGAAGAGCTCACATAATACAATAACTGAACTCGGCAAGTCAGCAGCTCTCTTTTTCGGTGTTAGCAGTTTAGCTCAAAGTAATTACACTACTCCAAGCATAAAGACGGGCTTTCCTTTAGCAGATCAGAAGATGTTTTATTCAAACATGTATGCGCCGGCTAAAACAGGCCTGGTAGAATGTGACTTACTAAATGTAAATATCTCAGACATCTCGGGCAAAGATAGTCCTGAGATGTTTGTTCCTTCCTCAGCTGAGCTCATCGGCTTTGCAGGTACCAAAGTAGCAGGAGACACATTGGATTCAAAAGAGGGCATCAGAACAGATGTAACAGCTGAAGGTTTAGCAGGCAACAAAATTAAACTGGCATTCAGTTGGGAAGGAATACAGGGACAAGTTAAGACTCTCACAATGAATGTAGTTCCTACATGCATTTGGCATACATTGCCTAACCTGTTTGACACATCTAACTATTTTATTCCACAAGGCCAGAATGGAGTACCGGCCGGAAGTTTAGCAGCGGGCGGATCAGGATGGACACGACTTCTCAGCTTAGATACATTAGCTGAATCTGATTTTCTGCCTACAGGACTTTATAGCAGTGGAAAAACAATATGTGCACTTAACTATAATGGCTATAGCGTTGAGATGCTGGCCAATACGTTAAGAGTCACCAAGCTTTCAGACGGAACAACATATGAGGAAACATGGACAAACATTAAAGGTTTGTTTGTGTCTCATAATGTTTTATATGCCTACGTAGTAAGTGGCAGCACTCGTTCATTGTACAGTTTAACAATCACTGACTCAGAGACTCAGGCATCCCCGGTTTCAGACATCAGCAGCGTTATAAATAGTGAGCATGCAAATGCAAACTTCACAGACGCTTATCTTTGTGGTCTCACAGATGGTTCCATTGTTTATACTCGTTATATTTACGGATCATATGAGCTTCGTTTAGTTTTCGACGTCTCAAGTGCTGATTACTACTTGCTTGCTACTACTTCAAGCATCAATGGTTTCAATGTTTCAACATATCTCGGGAGTCTCATTGATAACACAAACAGTAAAATTATTCCTGCAGGACAGATCGGAAAAGTTTATTCATACTTCGATCTCGAGCAGACATGGACAATAAATGCAACTGACACAGTAAAAGTAACATATACATATGAGTTAACGGAGGTGACGCAATAATGAAAGATCATTCAGTAGTCATTGGTGATATTACAGTTGAACTCATCAAGAAACATGGCAAGAGAGAGACTCACACTGAAAACTTGGTTACAGGTTTCGGTAAATCAGCAGTCATTGCAAATGGCCTCGCTACAATGTTTGGCAGTCTAGCAGATAATAAAATTGAGTATAACACCAAGAATCCTGATCCTCAGGGCGTAGGAACAAACGACTTCTTCTTTACAAGAGATACATCTGATACAAAAGTTGTGAACATGCTCTTAAACAATCCAACACTTGCAGCCGGCCAGGGTTTATATATTCCTGGCAGCGAGCTCGTAGGATATGCATACAGAGATACAGCTTCAGACAGTAATGAAGGAACGACAACATCAATAGCAGATGGAACAGCAAAGAAGAAAAGACTAACACGCCGGTATTCATATGGTTCATCAATGGCTTTTCAGTTTGATACAATAGCTACAAGTCTCATAACACCTAGTGGTTCAGCTGGAGCACTCATTTCAATTCCTCGTTTCATTAATGCAAGTGATACGATCAGTAACATAAGTGCCAGAGGCATTCAGTCAGGAAAGCTTCAACTAAAAACAAGTTCAGATGACATCCTTGATTATGACGTAAACACTGGTGAGATTTCACAAAGCGCTGATTCCTGGATTTCATACGATCCTCAGTTCCTGCTCTCAGTGTTTAGCATTGGTGATTACACATATGAAGTAAGAGGAACAGATACAGCAAAAGCTTACACTATCAGAATATATGGCTATGACAGTACAGGGGCAAATGTTTACACTTCAGATACATACTCCGGCACTTATATGGATTCATATAACTTGGCCATAATTTACGACGCTGCAAATGATGCCTACCTATTATATAGAGACGGCACATGGTATGCAATTGCTGTTGACAGTAATGGTTTAATTACCGGCATCAGCAGAACCACAACAAGTTTATCAAACCCGCCTAGTTACAGGATGCTACTTGGGAATAAAGAAAACTACGTATATGTAGACGGCTACAAGTTGTATGGCACATATGACACTTCGTCCTACTTTACTTCTGGCGTTCACGGCGTTATAAATATTGATGGCCGCATCTATTCAAAGGATCTCACAGAGACGGGGAACTTGCTCTCATATCATAAGTTTAGCGTTCCATTTGTCAAGGACGTTGGCGATGTATTAAACGTAAGCTACAGCTATTATATTGATTAAACAGTATAATTGCTCATGGACATAGGTTTCAGAAAAAAGTAAAAAATAAAATTGGCTCCACATAGTTAGAAAAAAATGCAAGTCACCCCCGTAATTTTTACTGACTAAAATAAAAAATATTCTTCATTGAGGAATTACAAGACCAAAAACTTAAATTTCTCAGGACATAGAAGAAGAGAGAGCAGGGCACCAAATGACAAAAGAACAGTTACCCAGAAGTTATACATTAAAATTTCAAAAGTCAGATTCGTTTAAAGTACTATCAGTGAATGAGTCAGACAGTAATGATTTACTCAATACAGTCCTTCCTTGTATTGTGAACATGTATAACCGGGGTTTCAGTTTAATAACTATTAAACAGGAGGAAAAACAATGACAGACAGTAAATTGATTTCAGCAACAGTTCTATCACCTAACTTCACAGCTGATAGAAAACTTAATGGCGTACAATATGAGGTGGACACTATCACTCCTCATTGTACAGCTGGTAGCAAAGATAGTACATGTGTACAGGTTGCGAACGTCTTCAGTAGCAAAGCACGCCAGGCTTCATGTAACTACGCTATTGGTGGTGACGGCGCTATTTGCTTGGTTGTACATGAGAAAGATCGAAGCTGGTGCTCGGGCGGTTTAACAGCAGACCAGATGAAGAAACTACGTGGCAATTATGAGACTGGTAGCATGAACGATTACCATGCGATCACTGTAGAAATTGCTTCAGACACTTCAGGAAATACTGTTAACGCTGCAGCAATTGAGTCCTTCATTGCATTAAGCATTGACATCATGGAACGTTATGGAAAGAACAGGGCGGTTTTCATTTATACATCGGATAACAATGGTGAAGCAATGGTAAACTATAAACCACAGCCAAATGAAATGAAATTCACATGGCATCGGTGGTTTGCTCAGAAGGCCTGCCCGGGTAAGTACATCATGGATCACATGCAGTACATCATTGATAAGATCAATGAGCACTTTGAAAAAGCCGAACAGGTAAATGAAGATCAGACAGCAGTAACATCAGATACTACAGACGCTGCTGAAAATTCTGGAACATCTGAACTAAAGTATAAGACGGGTGATCTGGTTTACTTCATTGGTGGAAGTCAGTTTGGCAGTGCAAATGCAAGTAATCCCGCCGGCGAAGTAAAGGCCTCGCTTGCTAAGATCACTCAGACATATAATGGGAAGCACCCGTATCATTGTCGGCGTGTGAACAGTCAGGGCGAGTTTATTGTCGGCGGAATTTATGGATGGACAGATGAGGCAAACTTGACGACGTAAATAATTAAAACAACATAATAAAAATAATGTGTGAGCAGTAGCTTGAAGATCTTAAACGTCTTGGGCTACTGCTCACATTCTATTTATTGGTTTACTATGTCAAAACTACGCTAGTTTATGAGTGTGTATAATTAAAATAATTTTAAAAATTTTTTTCACGAATACATTTGATAAACATACATACATATTAAAAATAATAATAACAGTAAAGAAAAATAATTAAACAGTATTAAACGAAATTACAAGTAATAAAAAATAATAACACGTAATAAATGATGATAACAGTAAGTAAAAGTAAACTACTAGTACTAAACTACATTAAGTTATAAGTGTGTATAATTAAAAAATAATTGGGGCGCGGCGAAGAAAAATTATTATTAAAGAAAATAAAAAATAAGAGAAAAATTTTAAAAAAGGTATTTACAAATGAAAAATGATATGCTATAATAATTATAGAAATTAAGAAAAGAGTCAATTTAATATATACAGTAATTAATACATTACTGAATATATAAAGAAGCAGTACTTGATAACAAGTACATAACAAATTTTTAAGTATACTACATAGTATACAGAACAGGAGTACAGTATGAAGAGATCAAACACAGTAAACGTAAACACAACACTTGAGACCGCAAGAGCAAACGTATCAGCTGCAAGAGCACAGCTCAAAACAGCAGTAACTGAATATCATTACTACTGTGATGAACTTAATCAGGCAGCCCGGGCGATTGCTACAACAGTACTTAAGCCGACTATCAATAAGCACTTCTCAGATGACTGTTGGGCCAGACGTTCAGCAAAATGGTTATACATAGTAATAACGACTGGTAACAGCGATCTTTGCGAAGAGCTTCTGCATGATATACTACATGAGTATAAACTAGATCCCACTGAATACAGTTTAATAGACTGTGTATATACAGGATTGGCACAGCTTAGAAGACTTAAGGAACAAGCTGATAATAAAGTAACTACAGCTAATTATGCAGCACTAACAGCTATTGAAGAGCTTGAAACATTAACTTGGCAGTGACTACATAATAAACAGTAAGCAATAACACTATGAGCGGGCTCTACTACAGGGCCCGCGGAAAGGAACACATTATGAGAAAAATTATTGACATTATCGTAAATGATTACGAGCATATTCATAACAATTACGGCGCCGTCGAATTAAAGAGACTACAGGTTAATATGAGTCTTGGACTGCTAGCTTTTGCAAGCTGGGCAGCCGCAATATATACAAACATCAACTTATAGGAGGGCCTACATTATGGTAGTATCTGAACCACTTGCTATGTATTTACATGGCGCTATTAAGTACAACGAGTACTTTGCTGCAAAACTTGACGACATGCCGGTCGATCTGTTTATTCCTGGCGAATGTGAAGAGACGCTGACCGCGATCTTCGAACATCAAAAGACCTGCGCCTACGCCGGGGATGAAGAGTGCTTACAACCTGAAAATGCTGCTAGACTTGCAGAATTAAGATCGGCGCTTCCACCCATTATGATGGACATATCTAATATACTTGACGACATCAATTGGACTGAAGACGCTGACGAAGATGATGACGGCGTTGAAGATGACTTTGACACTAAGTTGCAGGAAGCACGCCCTATTATCATCAGGTTAAAAAATTAAATGGAGCAGACAGGTATGGAAAAACTTAAGTTACTCTCTGAAAATTTTGCCAACACTTTGAGAAAATTAGAGCACTATGAGCAATTACTCAATGAAATTTCTGAAAGTGATGGGCGCCAAGAAGAAGTACTGACAGTACAAAAAAGTATTCTACTTGAGCAAAATGAGCTACGTACTATTGCGGATATGATTACCCGCTTAGTAAATAAATTATAACATTATAATTGGAGGACAACAACATGAGAAAATTTTTTAAGTTCTATCTCGATTATTCCCGCGAGCACTCTGACGTATCAACTACAGTAATGGCTAAGATCAGGAACGCATGCTTTGTAGCTGATACACTTGACGAAACACTTAAGCCAGTCTACGTCAAGCATCTCACATCTGACTACTGTGTTTATTCGCTGAGCCCACAGCCCGGGGCAATTGAGGGGCGCCTGATCCATGACACTGGCCATAAGAGAATGATTATATCCGACGGGGTAAGAATTTACTCTTACATTATGGATACGATTAAGCAGCTCAGAAATTATAACGATGTTGACAACTCAGCATTTCTCAAAGTGTACGGCGCCCGGTCAGAAAAGCAGGTCACCTCTGAAAACTTTGATAGCAATGGCGAATTGATGAACAGACAGGCCCGTGATGGTTTCCACATCTATCCTGAAGAGATGGCACAGTATTCCTTCCCTGGCAACACCCGAGATAATAGCATAGTACCTTATAAGTATGTGCTTCAACTATTGATGTGGGATCCACATGCATTTGAGACATATAAGAAAAGAATACTCACATATGATTTTGAGAACCTGATCATTAATCATATGAATAACGACTGCCGGGATAATGCTAAGGACAACCTGGAACTTGTGACAGCAGTGCAAAATAATCTTCACGGCTGGGTAGTGCAGGAAATACATAGAGTGCGCCCTGAGCTTACTTATGACTTTGTGATTCAGACAGGCAAGAAATACAATACTAAGCATGCTTTAAGGTTTAGACTTCCGGCTGCCCGGGCTGCAGCAGTATGCGCCGAGATCGATACGCTAGTAAACGAATTGGCCGCTGAGTTTAATGTTTAAGCATAGGAGGTTAACAGTATGATATTAACAATTAACGCCGGCGAAACTCAATACGTTGTAGTTAAAAATGTCGGCATTGATGTAAAAAATAACCAACGTATAACTGATAGGCTGCCCGCCCCGAGTGTTTATCTGACTGATAGCATGATTTTTATAACAGTCAAAAATATAACAGACGCTCAGCTCAAAGATCTACAATTAAACTTTGAGTATCCTGCAGCTATTAGTTATCGTAACAACAGTGATGTATGGCTGAGAGCATATGAAATAAAGCTTGACTACGTCAAACTTGAATCTAAAGACTATGCAATAATTTTAGTCTGCAGCCTGTTACCTACAAAGAACGTATAAATTAAAGTCTGCCAACTTTAATAATAAAAGAAGGACGCCACTAGGTACTTAACTACTTAGTGGTGTTTTTCTTTTACTATTTTCTTTTTACGTGTTTACTATATAAGTGTAAGTAATTGATTAAACACTTAACTTTTTCTTTGACTACGTTAGCAATTGCGGCGGCAGAGAGAGACGGGCGGAATTATTTCAATTATTCCCCAGACATTATATTGGGCCACTGCTCTACATGCCTTTTACCCCGCATCTACGTATTTAATCAAATTGGCGCCAGGATAAAAAATGGAGAACATAACAAATGACGATTGAACAGCAAGCGGAAGCAATTAGACTTATACAAGATGACTTCTACAGTATAGAAATACAGAATAACAGGCGGGCAGAGAGAGAAGCAGATGATGTAAATCAAGTACTTGCACTTTGGCGGTCTTGCCCGTTTCCATTGCATTACTGGCAGATTGCCCGGATTGTGAACATACCTGACGAAGAGGTCGCGCTTATTTTATTACAGGCAGATATAAACTATGAGACACGTGAGACAGAAAATTGTCAACTATTTAGAAAATTATCCAGCCCCTACATGTTATTTGATGGGGCGGGGTTAATTCGTGAGTACGCTGAAAAGAAAAATATAACACTTAGCGACTTGGCGGCAACGTGCCAAATTGGCAAACGTAAAATATTAGGAATAGCAGGTGGGTATTTATTACCTACACGTGACGAATTGATTGCCCTCATCCGCGCTTTAGACATAGACATAGAAATAGCTAAGCTACTTAGTTATGACGTTTATCAGATACTCCACTTCGCGCTTCCACTTGGCTATACTGATCAGGACATATATAAAGCAAGGAACAACACTGTAAAGTATAAGAAGACGCTACTAATACGTCACACACTTGCATTTTGGCGAGTGGCCAGGGGGTACAGTATAGGAGACATGGCAAAAATAATAGGCAGCCATGAATATACATATCTACAGTATGAGTTAGGAATACAGGCCCCGCCAGTGGAAGACATGCAGAAAATACAGCTTGCACTTGGGGTTGAAAATATTGCTGACATGTATGCAGTGGAGTGCATGCCAATCAATTATTTGTACATTGTAAACAAACAGGTGAAGAGACACGAACGTCTTGTATTCCTTCGCCGACGTGTATTATATGGAATGGTTTACAGGGGCGGGGCGGACCAGCATATGAGAAATGCATTTGAAACACAGAGTAAGAAAGCAGAACAGTTAGCAATATACTTAAAGACAGGAGGGCAAAAGAATGAGCAAGCGGCAAAAAGGCTTCTCGGCAGCAAAGAGCAAACAGTACAGTAATGCAGTAGGAAAGACAGGCGGCGGGGCATTTGAATGCGTATTCTTTGAAAAGATACAGGCAGCCGGGCTAATGAAACAGTGCTTAAATATGATCCGGACAATGCGCTTTAGAGATGTGAACAGTGAGGAAATAGTGAAGGCGCTAAATAAAGCATTCTTCTTCATGGGCGAAAAGCTAACAGTTGACCAGTTTACTCGTTCCTTACCTGTTTACCCGCAGCTGGCCGCAGCTTACATATATGGCAGAGACGAAAGCGTGGGCATGCTTACGAAGTACATTACTGATACGATTGAACAGAGTGAGAAGAATGAGAAGACTGCTAGGTTAGCAATGGACTTCCTAGAACGAATAGACGACGGGGCGGTGATCAAAGCACCCGGCACAAATGAGTCAATAACACTAACCACAACAGGTCAGACACTGGGGGCGGTGATGCAGGCACTAAATGAAGTGACTGAACCCGAAGTACCAGATGAAACATATCTTGAATTTAGAGAAGACACTGACGAAGACGATGACGACATAACAGCCGAAGATATATTAACGTTAGCGGATGAAGAGGACGCAGAGGAATAGCAATGGCTACAGTAGCAAATGAGCAGCAGTACAGTCAAAGACAATTGTACACTATAAAAACATTTGGCCGGCAGGAGATGCTGAGTGACCAGCATATGGCTTTACATTGCGGCTGTATGGCTTGCGGCAAAACACATGCATTAACTGAGGCATTTGGAATATATTGCTTACAGCTGCAGCAATTCGGATACAGTGGTTTAAACTTTATGCTACTGGGCAGGACGCAAAACGCAGTAAAGAAAAATATGTGCAACGTGCTAGCTCAGCTCTTCGGCAGTGACTTCAAATATGATCGCTCTGTTTGTAATGACGGCATAACAAAAGATGCAACACTGTTCGGTATGAACTTACATATAGTAGGAATGAATGACAGTACAGCAGAAAGCAAGATACGTGGTCTGTCAAACATTACAGGCATCTTACATGATGAAGCGGTACTTTGTACAGAAGACCAGTTTAAGCTTGTGTTATCACGTTTAAGGGGTGGCCCCGACTTGCCGCCTGGCTTTGTGAACAACTGGTATATTGGTTCCACTAACCCGGATTCGCCTGAGCACTTCCTACTTAAAGAGATCAACGCAGGCACAATTAAGCTAATACAGTGGTATGCGAGTGAAGTACGCTGGAAGGGATTTAAAGAGACGTTTGAAAGAAACAAGCGACTCTACCGCCGCAATCGGGCATTCTGGGATAGATACATACTTGGTAAATGGACAGGCAAGGACAGTTTAGTTTATCAGTCATTTAAGCCAAGTATACATATACTCAAATCAACCACTACTGATATTGACTTGACAGCATTTGATAGAGTATTCTTTTCATGTGACTATGGTAGTAACCACCCCACAGCTTTACTTCTCAACTGTTACGATGGTTTAACTGACAGCTACATAGTAGCGCAAGAATGGAAATTTACAAGGACGGCGCCAAGTGAAATAGTCAGGAACATACTAATAGCAATGGACATGGTGAGAAGAACAACAGGCAGGCAGGAAATACCAATCTACGTAGACCCGGCCGCTGCATCATTGAAAGATGAACTTATATTAAATGGCGTGGCCCCGCTGAATGCTTTAAATAAGCACTCTGATGGAATCGGTTTTATTGAGAGTTTATTTGCAGACGACAGGATTTATATAATGGACACCTGCGAAAACTTAATACATGAACTGTTCACATATAGTTATAAAGACAACAGTGACGAAGTAGTGAAACTAGTTGATGACTTTGTGGACGCGCTAAGATATGGTGCGTACACCGATCATAAAAAACATCCAACATATTAATAGGAGGAAAAACAGATGGCACAGAAAAAGAACTATTACGGGCTGACACTACAGGACGAGAAGAACTACGCCGCTTATTCTGTAGACTTAGCAGTTTGGAAAGATGGCATACCGCTTAAACCCGGCCAGTCATTTCCTACAGCTGAAATGAAGCAGCGGGCAGATATAAACAAGACTATGGACATGCTGGTAACTAATCAACTGCAGGAAGTGCTTGATCGGTTTATTAACGACATGCCTGACTTAAACCCGTTCCAGGTAGGCAGAGTGAGAGACATAGCTGCAAGTTTACCAATCTTTGATAGCTTAGTGGGCACATGGGTTGCAATACTTGCTCCTTGCTTCCAGGGCGTTAAGATTGATGGTGTTGACAGACCGGATATTTGGGAGAGCGTGGAGGAAAATATTGAGGACATCATAAGAAATATCTTCACTGCCTGTGACAGAGCACTCGTTGTTAATAAGCATAACAACGTAGTAAATACCAAGATCTACACTGATAAAAATATCATTCTCTTTAGAACATTGGAAGACGAGCGCATCGTTACTCTTACCAACGTTATAACAGATGATGACAAGCAGTGGCTTGAGTGTTTATCATACCACCCAGATGGACGCTGCATTAGAGACAAGTTTAGATACGTTAATAAGCGGATCGGCAAGCATGAAGTAGTGAATGAACTGGTAACAGAAGACAAATACATATTATTTGCAAAGAACGGCAACGGCCGGGAGGACTACGGCTATCCTGAATTAATCGGCTCAGTAAGTGCAAGCTTGGGCGCCATCAGAGCGTTTATCACTTTATCAAGATTGACTGAGCAGGCAAAGGATATTATTAAGACTATGCCGAAGAAGGCAGCAAGGCGTGATCCTGTAACAGACATGACGACTTATATTGACAACGGGGTTATTACTTATGATCCTGCTACAGCAAAGGACCAGCCACATGATGTTAGTATTATCAAACCTGACATTGATTTTGAAGGCGCTATCAAGGCACTGGACACAATGTTAAAACAGGTTTCCATTTACAGCCATCTAAGTGGCACTATCCTCGGCTTTGAGCACATCAGTGGAAATGTTTCCGGTCGTTTATTACTTGCCTCATGTATCCCTACTGTGCTCCACGCCAGGGGATATATTAAACGACTATCTAAGGAATTGAAGAACATAGTTGTAGAAGTGGCTAAGTACCACAATATTGATACAGACACTACAGATATTGAGCTGATCACGGTAGGCCCTGACCAGACACTTGTTGATCTGCTTGACGGCGTAAACGATGATGAAACACAGGAAGGAGAGCAGGTTTAACACCCTGCTTTCCTCACCTCAACTAAATGCAAAATACGCCTTTTTATAATGATGTAGAAATTAAAACGATTTATAAAACAAGCATAAACATCAGTTTATTGCAGTAATAAAAAAAAGAAAGGGGACGCAGAAGGGAATGAATAAAAACAAGGCATTCTGCAAAGCTCTTGTTGCTGATAATGACTCAACACCTGATATTGAACTTATCAATCAGTTTAGTAAGGCAGAGCTGACAGCAGAAGACATATATGCTTTTAAAATTCGCATGTGTGATGCAAACCCCGACAGGGTAAATGATACGATGACACGTACCTTCCTGGATGAGTTTGCTGCATTAGTAAGTGCTAAGAGCATTCCGTTACTTAAGGACCACAACTGGTCAGCTGACTCACAACTTGGCAGAGTTTACAAGGCAGAGGTGAAGACAGACGAGCAGGGGGTTGACTACGTAGAAGGAAGAGCTTATGTGCTTGCTTCTGATACAGACACAGTTGAAAAGATCAAGTCCGGCGTATACAAAGAAGTTTCTGTCGCCTTTGACAGTACTTCAACATGTAGTATATGCGGACAACCAATGACAAAAGATTATGACGGCGTAGGCGTTTGCGGTGGCAGCCATAAGGCAGGGGCTATCTACGATGACCAGACATGTTTATCAGTTCTGGATCATTGTACTGACGTCTTTGAACTTAGCATCGTCGCTGTTCCGTGCCAGCCACAGGCCGCTATAATAAAGAAACTCAATGCAAACGATTCAGCAGGTCAGGCTGGTGGAGAGGGCGCAGCAGTTAAGATTAAAACAGGAGGAAATAGCATGAAGAAGTCGTTTATCGCTTTACTCAAGCTTAAGGCAATGAGCAAGGCAGCAAAGGCAGAAGACGAGCAGGACAACCAGGTAACTGAGTTAGTCGACGTACTGTCAGACCCCGAACAGGCTGATGCAGAAGCCACACCTGAAGATATTGAGAAGATCATCAATGAGAATGAGGAGCTCAAGCAGAAGGTGGCTGAACTTGAGGCAGAGGTTGCCGACTTGAAGCAGCAGGTTGCAGACGCTGAAGAGGAGAAGGAGCAGGCAACGATCGACGCGGCAGTTGATGAAGAGGTTGAGAAACTTTATCCCGTCAACGCTACAGTCAAAGAGTGCATGATCAGAGACATCGACAAGACAGGTTTAACACTCGAGGACGGCGTTGTTAAGGGACTTGACGAGGCATTAGCTCCCGTCATCAAGAAGTATGAAGGACTGTATGGCAAGACCTTATCGTCTATTACAGATTCTAAGGACACCTTCACCAATTCAACCGGCAAGGCCGGCGAAGCAAAGCCCATCAAGAAAGGGTTTAACTTCAGTACCAAGTCCAGCGATACACCTAAGGCAAACGCCAAGGGGTTCACATTCAACTAATTAACTAAGCAAACACAGGAGGAAAAATATTATGGCTTCAGTTTATGACATTATGTACAACTACTCCAAGATTGCTCATGCCGCTCTATATCATGGTTGCAAGACTGCTATTCTTTGCAATCCTGACAAGATGAAGTATGAGCTCAATGGAGTCACTAAGATCCGTGAGTATGCAGCACCTAAGCTTGGTGCCTACAGCAAGACAAACGGATGGGCTGGTTCTGGTTCCAAGGGCGACATGACTCTTAAGTGGACCACATACCAGGCTACTCACGACAGAGCATCTGTTATCAGCGTAGACGCTCTTGACGAGCTCAACAACTGCGGTGAGGGAATGACCCCCTCTATCGATCTTCTTAACGAAGACATGCTGAACAGAAATGCAGCAGCTGAGATCGATGCAGCAAACATCGCTCAGTACTTCTCACAGCTTCCTTCAGCAAACAAGCTCTCTGTTGGTGATGGCACACTTGGTACCTACCAGGTTGACGCTTCCCACATTCTCGAGACTGTCAATGCGATCAAGGCAAAGGTGTTTGATGCAGGCGCATCTGGCGACATCGCCCTTTTCATGGCTTCTGACGTTTATGCGAACTTTCAGACCGCTCTGGCAAATCGCAACGCATTTGCAAACGGCACCGTGATCACCCAGACCATGACTGTCACTGAGGAAGTTGATGGCGAGACAGAGGGAGAGACCAAGGCACTTGAGGTTACCCTCGAGATCACCAAGTATGACAATTGCTTCGTCATCGAGATGCCTTCCGACAGAATGTACAGCAAGATCATCATGCTGGATGGCCAGACTTCCGGTCAGACCGAAGGCGGCTACGTAGTCGATACTGCAGGCAACGCTGAGGACATCAAGCTCTTCTTCATCCCTCTCGCTGCAGGCTTCGCAAGCACCCGTTACATCGTTGACAACTTCTTGATCCCCGCTGAGGCACTTGACAGAGACGCAAACGTTGAGCTGGGCTACACTCAGAACAAGATGTTTGGTCCTATCCAGATCACCAAGGCAGGTATCAACCAGAAGGCAAACGGCTGGGAATATGACGCCCGCATTGTCTACGGCGGCGACCTCTTCGATAACCGCAAGCAGACATGCTTCGCATTAAGCGCAGCTCGTTCCTGATAACAACCAAACAATAATAGGTGTGTCCTCTGGCAGGTTGCTGGGGGACACACTTATAAAAGAAAAATTACCGACTGTTTAATGGAGGAAACAACTTATGGAGCAATTCGTTAAGGTATATAACAAAGCAGAGACACGCTTTATCAGAGTAGATCAGACAAGGGATATTGATGAGCTACTATCAAATCCACATGGTCGCTTTGAAGTTGAACTCGATGCTAACCAGATGCCCGTTATCTACGATGCTCTTGCAGTAAAAGCTCTTTGCGACGACAGAGTAAGAGGAGCAGCAACAGCATCTGTAACACGAGACAGCGGCATCTTTGCTAAGATCACAGCAGCTGCAACAGCGGCAGCAAATGCAAAGGCAGGCAAGACAACAGCAGCAACAAAGGCAGCAGCTAAGGAAGAGCCTGTCGCAGAGACCAAGGCAACAGCAGCAAAGACAGAAAAATAACAGCAGGAGGACATCTGTATGAGCTTACAAGTAGGCGTTGACTCATATGTAACTGTAGAAGAAGCAGATGAGTTTATTTCAAAAACATACATCAGTACTGATGCCTACAGAGCTAAATGGTCAACGCTGAGTACAGAAGACAAAGAAGCACTTTTAAGGGCTTCAACACTTGCAATAGACCAGCTGGCGTTTACTGGTACTAAGCGAGACTGGGGCCAGAAGTTAAGCTTCCCACGAGTAACAATGACATCGTTTATTGGTACAAGATACGGCTCAGACGGATTAAGACCAGCTAATCAGTTTTATGACACAGGCATCTGGGACACAGACGTTTGGACAGACGGTGGCATGGGAGCAGCAAAGCGGGCAACAGCAGAGAACGCATTAGCTGCATCTTATCTACAGACTGAAGTCCAGTCCACAACTGTTAATGGCATTAAAGGACTTAAGAGCAAATCAGTTGGTCCTATTAGCGAATCATATGACCTCACTAATAGCGAGACAACATATGCAAAGAGAGGCATTTATAGCCAGAAGGTTTATACGTACTTAAACTGCTGGTTAGCCGACTCTTTCATGAATGCTTAAACACTATTAGAGTAGGAGGTATACTGATGTATGGAATATGTAACAGTCGAAGAATTCCAGAAGCTTGTGACTAGGGTAGACGACATGGAAACAAAACTACCTGAACATGACACAAAAATCCACTCGCTAGAAGATAGCGTAAAGGACATAAGGAATGATCTGACAAACGGCTTCGGCGAAATAAACGCATCTATGGCAAAGATCGACGGGCGCTTTGAAGCGTTAGACTCCAAGTTCTCGGAAGCACTTGATTCAACAAGAGCTAACGTCAATGCTAATGTAACAAGGGCGCTGGACAGATTTGACCAGACACGTGATGAGATGCGAGACACTACAAGAGATCATACCAGACGGTTTGAAGAGCTGACAGCTAAGATGGACAGCTTGACAAGCAGCGTTACTAAGTCAGTTGATCGTTTAACCGTATTGGAACGCAAGCCGGCAGATGAAGCACTTGAGCTTCAAAAGAACATTAAGTCAAGAGTGGCCGACCTTGCCTGGAAAATACTTGTACTATTGTTAGCGGCTGGCGCTGTAGCATATAACGTATTTTCAGCAGCACCACTTAATTAATGAACAGGAGGATAAAATATGAACATTGACATTCGTGTTATTCTTTCACTTGCCATTTTCCTCGGCGCTCTTATCGGTACAGTCATCATAATCGTTAAGGACGCTAAGAACGGAAACTTCCAGATTTTACTTAAGATTGCTTACAGACTCG